>Ga0265327_10000222_pt1 | contig 115792 bp, 108 predicted proteins | sample 41621metaG_FD_202089 | JGI IMG/M metagenome (GOLD analysis project Ga0265327, IMG submission 202089) | Rhizosphere microbial communities from Carex aquatilis grown in University of Washington, Seatle, WA, United States - 4-16-21 metaG | ecosystem: Host-associated > Plants > Roots >... | reverse complement strand
CCCTGTTGCGGTCCTTCGTCTCCTTCGCCGCCGGTCTGGCCGAGATGGCGGTGGCCAAGTTCCTGGTCTTCACCGTCATCGGCTGTGCCGTGTGGTGCACCGTCCTCAGCCTGGTGGGGTACTCGCTGGGCGGCACCTACGACCACGTCCAGAAGTCGTTCAGCTACGCCTCCTACGTCATCGCCGTGCTGGTGGTGGTGGCCGTGGTCCTGCTCATCGTCCACCGGGTCCGCACCGTGCGGGCGGAGCGGGCGTGAGCACCCCTCAGTAGGCTGCGCCTGCCGGTCGGACACCCTCGCCGACCCGGGAAGGGGGACCGCCATGCCGACGCTCGAGGTCACCGTGGACCCGTCCGAGGTCGGGTTCGACGCCGGACGGCTGGCGCGGATCGACGGGCACTTCCGCGCCTACGTCGACGACGGCCGCCTGCCCGGCTGGCTGGTGCTGGTGGCGCGGCGGGGCGAGGTGGTGCACCTGTCGACCTACGGGCAGCGCGACGTCACCGCCGGCCTGCCCATTGAGCGCGACACCATCTTCCGGCTCTACTCGATGTCGAAGCCGGTCACGTCGGTGGCGGCCATGATGCTGCACGAGGAGGGCGCCTTCGAGCTGAAGGACCCCGTCAGCAGGTTCATCCCGTCCTTCGGCGACGCCCGGGTGTTCCGGGGCGGGAGCTCGGTCCACCCGGTGACCGAGCCCGTCACCGAGCCCATGCTGATCTGGCACCTGCTCACCCACACCGCCGGCCTCACCTACGGCTTCCAGTACGCCTCGCCGGTGGACGCCCTGTACCGGGCCGCCGGCTTCGAGCTCGGCTCGCCGCCCGGCATGGACCTGGCCGCCTGCTGCGACCAGTGGGCGTCGCTGCCCCTCCTGTTCCAGCCGGGGACGGAGTGGGCCTACTCGGTGGCCACCGACGTCCTCGGCCGGGTGGTGGAGGTGGCGTCGGGCCGGTCGCTCGACGAGTTCCTGACCGAGCGCATCTTCGAGCCGCTCGGCATGGTCGACACCGGGTTCCACGTGCCGGCCGATGACGCCGGGCGGCTGGCCGCCCTCTACACCCCTGACCCGCGCACCGGCCGGGCCGTCCAGCAGGACGCCTTCGGCGCGGGGGCCCTGCGCCCTCCGACGGTGCTGTCGGGCGGCGGGGGCCTGGTGGGCACGGCTCACGACTACCACCGCTTCGTCGAGATGCTGCGCCGCCGCGGCGAGCTCGACGGGGTGCGCCTGCTCGGCACCCGCACCGTCGACTACATGACCCGCAACCACCTCCCGGGCGGGGCCGACCTCGAGGAGTTCGGTCGCGAGCTCTTCTCCGAGACGACCTTCGACGGCACCGGCTTCGGGCTCGGCTTCGCCGTGGTCGACGACCCGGTCAAGGGGAAGGTGCCGGGCTCCGCCGGCTCCTACCTGTGGGGCGGGGCGGCCAGCACGGCGTTCTGGGTGGACCCCGTCGAGGACCTCACCGTGGTGTTCCTCACCCAGCTGCTGCCCTCGAGCACCCACCCCATCCGGTCCCAGCTGAACCAGCTCGTCTACCAGGCGCTGGTGGACTGAGGCCCGTCCGGCCGGTCAGCCGCAGCAGCCGCCGCCGCAGCAGCCACCTGCCGCACCGGCGGAGGGGGAGGGTGCCGGGCCCGACGCCGTGCCGGTGGTGGCGAACATCGGCAGCAGGCGCACCGCACCCACGTGCCCGTCGGGGCAGGTGGCCGGCGCGTCGGCGTCGGCCATGGGTCGGGACTCCTCGTAGATGGCGTCGCACGTCGTGCACCGGAAGTCGTAGCGCGGCACGGGTCACTCCTCGGTCGTCGGCCCTCCGTCGGTGTCAGCGTAGCGACGGGCCAGCGGGCCGGCCTCGGCGGCGGGCACGGCGACCCGGGGGCGGTGCAGCTCGGGGTGCAGTCCGGCCGCCACGGTCAGGGCCTCGTCGGGGTCGAACGCCTCGACGATCTCGGCCCGGAAGTGCGGCTTGCCCATCTGTCCCCAGAGCACGAGGAAGCGCTGCGGCCCGACCACGGCCGGAGCGTAGTGGGAGCCGTCCTGACCGGGGGCGGCCGCCGCGTCGGGCCGGGTAGATTCACGGTCCCACCGTCGGGCCTCCGGTCCCGCCACCGACGCCCGAGGAGGCCGCCGCCCGTGCACCCGCTGGACAACCCGGTCTGGGCGGCCCTGGCCGGACCCCAGCGGGGCGTGGCCGAGCAGGGCGACGGCGTGGCCCGGTACACCCCGGACGTCTCGCCGTTCGCCGCCTTCGCCCGGCCGCCGGGACCGGACGACTGGTCGGCCATGGCCGGCCTGGTGGGACCGGGCGGGGTGGCCATCGTGACCGGGTACACGGGCGGCCCGCCGGACGGTTGGACCGTCGAGTACGACGGCGAGGGGGTGCAGATGACCGGCGCCCACCTGACGGCCGATCCCGCCGAGGTGGCGGCCGGCCGGCCCGACGTCGACGTCGTGCCCCTCGGAGCGGCCGACGCCGACGAGATGGTGGCCCTGGTCGAGCTGACCCGGCCCGGTCCGTTCTCCCCCCGGACCCACGAACTGGGTGGCTACGTGGGAGTGCGTCACGACGGACGCCTGGTGGCCATGGCCGGCCAGCGGTTCCGACCCGAGGGCTGGTGCGAGATCAGCGCGGTGGCCACCCGCCCCGACCACCGCCGCAAGGGACTGGCCGCGCACCTGGTGCGGGTGGTGGCGGCGGGCACGGCGGCCCGGGGTGAGACGCCCTTCCTCCACACCGCCGCCGACAACGTCGACGCCATCCGGCTCTACCGGGCCATGGGCTTCGAGGTCCGTCGACACGTGCGGTTCGTGGCCGTGCGGGCACCGGGCGACGGCACAGGCCGGCCGACCCCGACCCTGCCGCCGGTGCACGGCTGAACCGTCCGGCGTGGCGCAGGGCGCCGCTCAGGTCGTGGCCCGGGTCACCACCACGGCTGCCGGGATCCCGCTCAGTCGCACCGTGCGGAGCACCTTGCCGGTGGCCGGCGCCACCTCCACCAGGGTGCCGGCGCCCGTCCCGACCCAGGCGGTGGCCCCCGGCCCGGCCCCGATGCACTGCGCCGGGCCGCCCACCGGCACGACCGCGCCGGGTGGCGCACCGCTCAGCGGCACGGTGGTGAGGCCGGCGCCGGCGCTCACCCAGGCGGTGTCGCCGTTCGGGAGGACGAGGCCGGTCGGGTTGGCCCCGACGACCACGGCGGGTCCGGGCACCAGTTCGGGCAGCGCCACCGGCGTCAGTCCGCCCGTCTGGAAGTCGGCCACCACCGCCCGGTCGCCCGACGGGGTGACGGCCACCGCCACCGGTTCCGCCCCGACGGGCACGGCCGGCCCCGGCGTGAGGGCGGGGAGGGCCAACGGGGAGAGGGTGCCGTCCTGGAAGTCGGCCACCAGTGCCTGCTTCCCGTCCGGCGTCACCGCGACGGCCACCGGCTGACGTCCGACCGGCACCGTCCGGACGACCGTCAGCGACGGCAGCCGCACCTCGGTCACCGTGTTGTCGCCGAAGTTGGCAACCAGCGCCGTCGAGCCGTCGGGCGTGACGGCCACCGCGTCGGGCTCGAGGCCGACGCGCACGCGCTTGTGGATCCGGCCCGAGGCGGTCGACACCTCGACCAGGTCGTCCTCGGCCTTGACCGTCACCAGCAGCGAGGCGCCGCCCGGCACCAGGGCCACGGCGGAAGGCAGGGTGCCGACCACGATCGGCCGACCCACCTTTCCGGTGGAGGTGGCGACGGGCAGCACCGCGTCGCCCGGGGTGGCGACGTTGGCGCCCACCGCCGTGTAGGCCACGGGGGCGCCGGGAGCCGGCGTGACCGTCTGCCTCGAGCAGCCGGCCAGCACGACGGCCGGCAGCAGGGCGAGCGTCCAGACGGCCCGGCGGCGGCGCCGCGGGTGGTCGACGGTCGGGAGCACCGGGTGATCGTAGGTGTCCCGGGCCGGGCGCCCGGTCATCCGCGCGAGCAGGCGGCGCCGAGCTCGGAGGCGGCGTCGCGCCAGCCCGGCTCGTCGGTCCGGGGGAAGAAGTCGCCGGTGGCCGCGTCCTGCTCGTAGGGCACCGGGGCGGGGCGCCCGCCGGCCAGGTCGGCCACCGCCAGGAGCAGGGCGTCGACGTCGTCACCCGAGGTGCCGAGCCCGGCGCTGGCCCGCACCGCTCCCGGGACCCGGCGGTGGTCGCCGGTCAGGACCTCGCGGCGGTAGGCGTCGACGTCGGCCTCGTCCATGCCGAGCAGCCGGACCACGTAGGGGTGGGCGCAGAAGCAGCCGTGGCGCACGGCGATGCCGTACTCGGCGCTGAGCCGGGCGGCCACCAGCGCGTGGTGCATGCCCTCCACCACGAAGGGCGCGACCGGCAGGGTCCGGGCGTCGGGCACGCCGGCGCCGACGGGGCCGAGCAGGCGCACGCCGTCGATGGCGGCCAGGCCCCCGTGGAGCCGCCGGGCCAGCGCCTCCTCGTGGGCGACCACGGTGTCCCACCCGAGCTCGTGCAGCACGTCCACGGCGGCGTGGAGGGCGATGGCCCCGACCACGTTGGGCGAGCCGGCCTCCTCGCGGTCGGGCGGCGCCGTCCAGATCACCTCGTCCAGGCCCACCAGGTCGACGGCGCCCCCGCCGGCCAGGAAGGGGTCGCCCGATTCGAACAGCGAGCGGGGCCCGATCAGGGCGCCGCTGCCGAAGGGGGCGTAGAGCTTGTGCCCGCTGAGGGCCAGGTAGTCGGCGGCCGCCGGGAGCGGGCGGTGGGGCGCCAGCTGGGCGGCGTCCACCACCACCGGCACCGAGCGGGCGTGGGCCGCCTCGATGACGGCGTCGAGCGGCGGCAGCCAGCCGGTGACGTTGGACGCCCCGGTCACGGCCAGCAGCGCCGGTCGGCCGTCCGGGTGATCCAGTGCGGCGACCACGTCCTCCACGGTGAAGGTGCCGTCGGTGCCGCACTCCACGTACCGTCGGCGGGCCACCCGGCCCCAGGGCAGCAGGTTGGCGTGGTGCTCGACGACGGTGGTGACCACCACGTCGTCGGGGTCGAGGCGCAGCCGGTAGGCCAGGTGGTTGATGGCCTCGGTGGTGTTGCGGCACAGGATGGCCACGTCGGGGCCGTCCGGGTCGCGCCCGGCGAAGGCCAGGACGGCGCGGCGGGCCTCCTCGTAGGCGTGGGTGGCCCGGCGGGACCGGAAGCCGGCCCCGCGGTGGACGCTCGAGTAGCCGGGCAGGAATTCCTCCACCCGCCGGACCACGTCGGGGTGGGCCTGGGTCGAGGCCGCCTGGTCCAGCTCGACGGCCCGGCGCTCGACGCCTCCCAGGCAGGGCACGGTGCGGTCGGACCCGACCAGCGCGGCCAGGGGGGCGGCGGGGTCGTGGGCGCCGGTGCCGGCCCCGGCTGTCGACGCGGTGTCCACGCGTCCAACCCTACGGGACGGCCCGTCGGCGGAGGTACGCTCCGGACCATGCAGACGGCGTGGTCCGAGGGAGCGAGCAACGGATGGGGTGCCGGCCCGGCACCGGCGGCCGAGCCGACCGGGGTGGGAGTCCCGGCCGCCGACGGGGCGGATGCCGTCGCCGACGACGCCGTGGTGGTGACGGCGGACACGGCCGACGCCGCGTCCGACGGGGGCGAGGAGGAGGCCCACCGCTCGGCGGCCGACTCGGTCGACGAGCTGCTCGACGAGGTGGAGCTGGCTCTGGCCCGCCTGGACGACGGGACCTACGGCCGCTGCGAGTCGTGCGGGTCGCCCATCGACGACGCCCGTCTGGCCGCGTCGCCCATCGAGCGGACGTGCGGCCACTGCGGCTCACCCGACGGGGTGGCCGCGCCGTCCGCGGCGCCGGCCGGTGTCGGCTCGGGCCCCGCGGACGGCTGAGGCGGCCCTACTTCTTCGACTCCCAGAAGATGGTGTCGATCTCGGCGATCTCGCTGAGGAGCCGGTCGGCGACGGCCACGTCGCTCGTCTTCTTGGTCTCGCCCGCCGTCTTGGTGGCCTTCCAGAACAGGTCGTGGAGGTTCGGGAACTTCTCGAGGTGCTCGGGCTTGAAGTAGTCGGTCCACAGCACCCACAGGTGGTGCTTGACCAGATCGGCCCGCTCCTCCTTGATGATGGCGGCCCGGATCCTGAAGGCCTCGTCGTCGGAGGCGTTCGACTTCTCCATGGTGGCCTTCACCGACTCGGCCTCGATGCGCGCCTGGGCCGGGTCGTAGACCCCGCACGGCAGGTCGCAGTGGGCGTGGGCGACGGCCGGGGGCGACACCCGGTCGACGAGTGCGAGCAGGTGGTCTGCGATGCGCATGAGGTTCCTCTTTCCTGGGATGGATCGATTCCTGGCGCCGGTGCGGACGTGGCCGCCCCGGCCGGGCACCGGCTGACGCCGGACCCGTCTGGTACAGAGTGGGGCATGGACCCCAGCCGCGCCACCTTACCCAGGTCGCGAGCGGCCCACGCCGGGTCCCGACGGTGGAGTGGCGGAGTCCGGTCCCTGGTCCTGGCGACCGTGGCGACAGCGGCGACGGCGCTGGCGGCACGCGTCGTCCGCCGGGTCGAGGTGACCGGCGACTCCATGACTCCGACCCTTCGGGCGGGGGACCGGCTGGTGGTGCTGGCCCCGCCGTGGGGCGCCCGGCCCGAGCCGGGCGACGTGGTGGCCGTGCCCGACCCGCGGGCACCGGGCCGGCTGCTGGTCAAGCGGGTGGCCGCTGTCGATCACGCCCGCGGCACGGTCGACGTGCGGGGAGACGCCCCCGGGGCCAGCACCGACAGCCGCACCTTCGGCCCGGTGCCGCGGGCGTCGGTGGTCGGCCGGGCCGTCTACCGCTATGCCCCGCCGGGCCGCACGGGCCCTCTGGCCCGGCCCACGGGGTACGATCGGGGCTGATGCCGAGCACCCCGGAAGACCTCGCCCGACTCCTCGACCCGGAGTACCTCGCCCACGTGGACGGCCTTGAGTTGGCCGACATCCGGCGCATGCGGTCCGAGTGCCAGGAGGCCGAGGCGGCCCTGTCCTACCTGCGGCGCCTCATCCAGGGCCGGCTGGACATCGTCCACGCCTACATGGAGCGCCCCGAGGGGTCGGCGGCGCCCGACCTGTCGAGCGTGGTGGAGAACCTGGCCGGCATCCTGGCCGGCCCCGGCCGCTCGACCGGTCCGAGCCGCAACCCCGTCCTCTACTCGCCGGACACCGAGGAGATGGCCGAGCTCACCGTCGAGCTCGACGGCATCCTGGGCGCCGACGAGGTGGCCCAGCTGGCCTCGCTCGACGACGCGCAGCTGGCCGACCTGGCCGGGCGCCTGCGCGACCTCGAGAACCGGGTGTCGGCCGAGCGCCGCGGCCTCCACGAGCGGATCGACACGCTCCAGGCCGAGCTGGTCGAGCGCCACAAGTCGGGTACGGCCTCGTTGGACGGCCTCCTGACATGACCGACCCGGTCGGCCACGACGGCGACCGGTTCGTCAAGGAGCTGCCGGAGCGCTTCAACGAACTGGGGTCCTTCATCCGTGAGCAGCGCAGCTCGGCCCGGCTGTCGCTGCGCCGCCTGTCGGAGCTGGCCGGCATCTCCAACCCGTACCTGAGCCAGATCGAGCGGGGGCTGCGGCGCCCCTCCGCCGAGATCCTCCAGCAGATCGCGAAGGCCCTGCGCATCTCGGCCGAGACGCTGTACGTGCAGGCGGGCATCCTGGAACGCCCCGACGGCGACACGGACCTCTCCCGCCATATCTTCGCCGACCAGCACCTCACCGAGGAGCAGCGCCAGGCGCTCATGCGGATCTACCTCTCGTTCCGCCACGAGAACGAGGATGCGTCCGGGGACACCGACCGCGGGGCGGGCGCCGCCCCCGACGGGGCCCCCACGCCGGCACCGGCGCCGGACGCCACCGCGGCCGCAGGCTGACGCAGCCCTCCCGGTAGGATCTTCCGGGCATGAGGCGACTGGCCGTCCTTTCCCTCCACACCTCGCCGCTGGCCCAGCCCGGCACCGGCGACGGCGGCGGCATGAACGTCTACGTGCGCGAGCTGTCCTCCGCACTGGCCCGGGCCGGGGTCACCTGCGACGTGTACACCCGGGCCTGGTCCGACGACCTTCCGCCCAGCCTCGACATCGAGCCCGGCTTCCGGGTCCACCACGTGGCGGCCGGCCCGCCGGCGCCCGTGGCCAAGGAGTCGCTGCTGGCGGTGGTGGACGAGTTCGCCGACGGGGTCCTCAAGTCGATGACCTCGGCGGGCGCCCTCGGGACCGCCGACGACCTGCCCTTCGACGCCGTCCACGCCAACTACTGGCTGAGCGGGATCGCCGGGCACACCATCAAGCACCAGCTGAACCTGCCGCTGGTGTCGACCTTCCACACCCTCGACCGGGTCAAGGCCGAGGCCAGCCCCGAGGAGGTCGAGGCCGACTCCTCCCACCTGCGGGCCGAGGCCGAGGCGGCCATCATCCGCTGCTCCGACACCGTGCTGGCCTCGTGCTCGGTCGAGGCGGCGCAGATCTCCGACCTCTACGGCGCCGATCCGTCCCGCATCCGCATCGTGGCCCCCGGCGTCGACCACGCCTTCTTCGGCCCGGGCGACCGGGCCCAGGCCCGCCGGGCCCTGGACCTCCCGGCAAGCGGCCCGCTGCTCCTGTTCGTCGGGCGCATCCAGCCGCTCAAGGGGGTGGCCGTGGCGGTGGCCACCCTGGCCTCGGTGGTGCGCGACCGGCCCGACGCCCGGCTGGTGGTGGTGGGCGGCCCGAGCGGCCCCCACGGCGACGAGGAGGTCCGTCGCATCACCGACCTGGTCGGGGCCCTGGACCTTACCGACCACGTGCTGTTCGTACCGCCGCGTCCCCACGAGCTGCTGTCCACCTTCTACCGGGCGGCTGACGTCTGCCTGGTGCCCAGCCGGTCGGAGTCCTTCGGCCTGGTGGCGCTGGAGTCGGCGGCCTGCGGCACGCCGGTGGTGGCGTCCGACGTCGGCGGGCTGCGCAGCCTGGTCGACCACGGTCGCACCGGCTACCTGGTCGAGGACGCCGACCCCGAGGCCTACGCCGCCTGGGTGCGCCAGATCCTGGCCGAGCCGCTGCTGGCCGAGCGGCTGAGCACGGGGTCCGTCCTGCGGGCCCGGCGCTACACCTGGGCCCGGGCCGCCCAGCTGCTGGTGGACATCTACGCCGACCTCACCACCGGCCGCCTCGTCGAGTGCACATGACCGACGACTGGGCGGGCATCCTGGGCCCCGCCGAGCGCGACGCGGTCTGCGGCCGCATCGACGCCTGGGCCGCCCGGGAGCTGGCCACCGGCGGGGCCCTGGTCGCCGTCGACCGCCAGGCCGGTGGTGACCCGGTCACCGGCGCCCCCCGCTGGTACCTGCGGTTGAAGGGCGACGAGAAGGAGTTCGTGACCGTCTGGCTCACACTGCGCCAGCGCACCCTCCGCCACGAGTGCCAGTTCATGCCCGCCCCCGAGACCAACGTCGAGGCCACCTGGCGCTACCTGCTCAGCCGCAACGCCGACCTGCTGGGCATGGCCTTCGCCCTCGGCGACGAGGACGCCGTCTACCTGGTCGGCCGGGTGCCGGTGGCCCGGGTCGACGACGACGAGCTCGACCGCATCATCGGGGCGTCGCTGGCCTACACCGACGAGTGCTTCCCGACGGCCATGACCCTCGGCTACGAGGGCCGCTACCGCCGTCGTCCCCAGAACCAGCGCTGACCCCGGCCCGGGTGGTGGCCGACGGGGCCGCTGGTAGCGTGCGGCCATGGCACCCACACTCCTCCTGGTCGGCGGCGGGAAGATGGGCTCCGCCCTGCTCAGCGGCCTGGTGGCCGCCGACTGGGCCCCGCTCGCCGAGCTGGCGGTCAGCGAGACCGACCCGGACCAGCGGGCCCGACTGGCCGAGGCCCATCCGGGCCTGACCGTCGTCGACGGGCCGGTGGAGGCGCCCGACGTGCTGCTGGCCGTGAAGCCCGACGTGGCCGAGGCGGTGCTGCGCACCCTGGGTGCGACCGGTCCCCGCCGGGTGCTCTCGATCGTGGCCGGCATCTCCTCCGACCGGCTGGAGGCCGCTCTGCCGGCCGGATCGGTCATCGTCCGGGCCATGCCCAACACCCCGTCCCTGGTGGGCGCCGGGGTGGCCGGCCTGTCGGGCGGGATCAACGCCACCCGGGCCGACCTCGACTGGGCCGAGGGGATCCTGTCGGCGGTCGGCACGGTGGTGCGGGTGCCCGAGCGCCAGCTCGACGCCGTGACCGGCATCTCCGGGTCCGGACCCGCCTACGTCTTCCTCATGGCCGAAGCCATGATCGAGGCTGGCGTCACCGCCGGGCTGTCCCGCGATGTGAGCCGCACCCTGGTGGTCGGCACCCTGCTCGGCGCCTCCCGGATGATGGACGAGACGGGACAGGAGCCGGCCGAGCTCCGGGCCGCCGTCACCTCGCCGGGGGGCACCACCGCAGCCGCCGTGCGGACGCTCGAGTTCAAGGCCGTGCGGTCGGCGTTCATCGAGGCCGTGGCCGCCGCCGTCGAGCGCTCGAGGCAGATCGGCCGCTGACGCCCCGGGGGGTCGGACAGGACGGGAGCCGCCCGCCCGCCCTACGATCCTGGCCGTGCCCTCACAGCCCCCGAGCCCGACCGGCCCGCCGCGCGCCGGCGGCGAGGGGACGGTCGACGTCGGGCGGCGCATCCCCGAGGCGACGGTGGCCCGGTTGCCCGTCTACCAGCGCATCCTGGAGGAGCTGCTGCGGTCCGGCACCTCGACCGTCTCCTCGGAGCTGCTCGGGGCGGCCGCCCAGGTCAACGCAGCCAAGGTGCGCAAGGACCTGTCGCTGCTCGGCTCGTTCGGGACCCGCGGTGCCGGCTATGACGTGGCCTTCCTGGTCGAGCAGATCGACCACCAGCTCGGCCTCGACCGCGACTGGACGGTGTGCATCGCCGGGGTCGGCAACCTCGGCCGGGCGCTGGCGCGCAGCCAGGGCTTCGCCGCCCGCAACTTCGAGGTGGTGGCCCTGGTCGACACCGACCCGGCCATCATCGGCGAGCGTATCGACGGCGTGGAGGTGCGCCACCCCGACGACCTGCCGGCCATCGTGGCCACCACGCCACTGGCCATCGGGGTCATCACCACGCCGGCCCCGGTCGCCCAGCGGGTGGCCGACCTGCTGATCGAGGCGGGGGTACGGTCACTGCTCAACTTCGCCCCCCGGGTCCTCGACGTGCCGGACGACGTCTTCCTGCGCTACGTCGACCTGAGCATGGAGCTCCAGGTGATGAGCTTCTACCAGGCCCGCCGGCTCGACCGCGAGTCCGGCGACCGCATGCCGGTCATGCGGTCGGTGGGCCTGTCGCCCGGCGGCCGACCCTGAGCCGACCTGCGGGACTGGCGCCCGGCCGCGGCCAGCCGCGAAGCTGGTGGCCCCCGTCCCCGCCGCGGACCGCCGGCCCGGCGCCGCTCGGTAGGGTGGTGCGGCGGGGGATCCGTGCGCCCGACCAGGCGCGGCGACGCCCAGACCCGAGGCAGTGTGACGTGACCGAGAAGCACGAGACAGCGAGCGAGGCCCCGCCGTGTCGGTGATCGTGGTCGGCCTGGAGCGCAAGCGCGCCCCGCTCGAGCTGCTCGACCGGGTGTCGGTCACCGAGTCGGACACGGCCAAGGCGCTCGGCCGGCTGCGCGACCAGCCCAACCTGTCCGAGGCCGTCCTCCTGTCGACGTGCCTGCGCACCGAGGTCTACGCGGTGGTCGAGCGGTTCCACGACGGCGTCGACGAGATCCAGGAGTTCCTGGCCGACGCGGGCGGGACGTCGGTGGAGGCGCTGGCCGAGTACTGCACCATCCGGTTCGACGACGACGTCACCGACCACCTCTTCGCGGTGGCCTCCGGGCTCGACTCGGCCGTCCTCGGCGAGTCGGAGGTGCTCGGCCAGGTCCGCCGGGCGTGGGAGCGGGCCCAGGGCGAGCACGCCTCGGGGCCGGTGCTCGGCACCCTGTTCCGCCACGCCGTGGAGACCGGCAAGCGGGTCCGCTCGGAAACGGCCATCGCCCGCGGCATCACCTCGCTGTCGCACGCGGCGGCGGCCGTGGCCGCCGACCGCCGGACCGGCGGGCTGGCCGGCACCCGCATCGCCGTCATCGGCGCGGGCGAGATGGGGGAGGGCGTGGCCCAGGCCCTCGACGGTCGCGGCGCCGAGCACCTGATCATGGCCAACCGCACCTTCGAGCGGGTCGAGTCGCTGGTGGCCGGACTGCCGGACTCGGCTGCCGGCTCGGTCGAGGCGCGCGACCTCGACGACCTGGTGGCGCTGCTGGGCGAGGCCGACGTGGTGTTCACCACGGTCGGGACGTCGCTGCCGATCGTGACCGCCGACCTGCTCGGTGCGGCCCTCACCCGGCGCACCGGCCGCCCCGACCTGGTGGTGGTGGACCTCGGCGTCCCCCGCAACGTGGAGCCGGCCGCCGCTGCGCTCCCGGGCCTCGTCCTGCTGGACATGGACGACCTGCGGGCCGCGGTGGAGGAGGCCCTCACCGGCCGCCAGGACGAGGTGGCGGCCGCCACCGGCATCGTGTCCGACGAGGTCGAGCGGTACCGGGCGGCCTCGCGGGCCCGCGACGCGGCGCCCATGGTGTCCGCCCTGCGGTCCCGGGTGGAGGAGGCCCGCCGGGCCGAGCTCGACCGCCAGCGGGCCAAGCGCTCCGACCTCGACGAGGCGCAGTGGGAGCAGGTCGACGCCGTCACCCGGGCCATGGTGGCCAAGCTGCTCCATCAGCCCTCCGTGACCCTGAAGGAAGCGGCCGGCACCCCGCGGGGGGAGCGGCTGGTCGAGTCCCTCCGCGCCCTGTTCGACCTCTGAGCGGTGCCCGGGCGTCCGGCATGACCGCGTCGACCGGCCGCCTCCGGCTGGCCACCCGGGGCTCGCCCCTGGCCGTCTGGCAGGCCGAGCGCGTGGTGGCCCTGCTGGCCGCCGTCGGGGTCGAGGCCGGCTTCGTGGTGGTGGACACCGAGGGTGACCGTCGCACCGACGTCCCCCTGGCCCGCCTCGGCGGCCAGGGCGTGTTCGTGAAGGAGGTCCAGGCGGCGGTGGTGCGGGGCGACGCCGACGCCGCCGTCCACTCGGCCAAGGACCTGCCCGCCTCCGACGAGCTGGCTGCGCCCGGCCTGGTGCTGGCCGCCTTCCCGGAGCGGGGCGACCCCCGCGACGTGCTGGTGGGGGCCCGGCTCGACGACCTGCCCACCGGCGCCACGGTGGCCACCGGCTCCGCCCGCCGCCGGGTGCAGCTGGCCAACGGGCGTCCCGACCTGACCTTCGCCGACCTGCGGGGCAACCTGGCCACCCGGCTGGCCCGGGCCGGGGCCGACGGCGTGACCGCGGTGGTGGCGGCCCGAGCCGCCCTCGACCGGCTGGGGTGGGAGCCCCCGTCCGGCACGGCCGCCGAGACGCTCGGGGCGGACGTGATGGTCCCCCAGGTGGCCCAAGGCGCGCTGGCCGTCGAGTGCCGGGCCGACGACGACACCACCCGCGCCGCCCTGGCCGCCATCGACGACGGTGCGGTGCGACGGGTGGTGGAGGCCGAGCGGGCCTTCCTGGCCGAGCTGGGCGGCGGCTGCACGCTGCCGGTCGGCGCCCACGCGGTGCCCGTCGACCCGGACGGTGCCCTCGAGCTGACCGGCCTGCTGGCCGGGGGGGACGGGCACGTGGTCCTGCGCCACACCGGACGGGGCGCCGACGGACCCGCGCTCGGCCGGTCCGTGGCCCGCTACCTGCTCGACGACGCCGGGGGGAGCGACCTCGGCCCGTGGCGGCCGGGATCGTGACGGTCGCCCTGGTCGGGGCCGGACCGGGCGACCCGGGCCTGCTGACCCGGCGCGGCGCCGAGCTGCTGGCCGCCGCCGACGTCGTGGTCTACGACCGGCTGGTCGCCACCGAGCTGCTCGACCTGGCGCCCGAGGCCGCCCTGCGCATCGACGTGGGCAAGGGGCCGGGGCAGTCGGCCCTCCAGGCGGACATCAACGACCTGCTGGTCGAGCACGGCCGCACCGGCCGCCGGGTGGTCCGGCTGAAGGGGGGCGACCCCTTCCTCTTCGGGCGCGGGGGCGAGGAGGCCGAGGCCCTGCGACGTGCCGGCATCGACGTCGAGGTGGTGCCCGGGGTCACGTCCGCCTTCGCCGCGCCGGCGGCCGCCGGCATCCCGGTCACCCACCGCACCGTCTCCACCTCGGTCACCGTGGTGACCGGTCACCTCGGCGACCCGACCGCCCCGGGCGTGGACTGGGACGCGCTGGGTCGGCTGGACGGCACGCTGGTCGTCCTCATGGGCATGGGGGCCCGGGCGGTGGTGGCCGAGCGGCTGCAGGCGGCCGGCCGGCCGCCCGACACCCCGGTGGCGGTCGTCCACTGGGGGACCACCGACCGCCAGCAGGTCGTGCGGACCGACCTCGCCCACCTTGCCGAGGTGGACCTGCCGGCTCCCGCCGCCATCGTCATCGGTGCGGTGGCCGGGCTCGACGTGACCGCCGCAGTGGACGCCGCCGTGGACGCGACCGGGGGGTGAGCGTGGGCGGGGGATCCAGGCGGCTGGCAGGGCGGACCGTGGTGGTGACCCGGGCCCGGGCCCAGGCGTCGGAGCTGGTGCGCCGACTGGCCGACCTGGGGGCCGCGGTGGTGGAGCTGCCGGTCATCGCCATCGAGGATCCGGCCGACGGCGGTGCCGCGCTGACCGACGCCGCCGATCTGGCGGTGCAGGGCGCCTACGCCTGGGTGGTGGTCACGTCGGCCAACGCGGTGGCCCGGATGGTCGACGCCCTGGCCGGCCGGGCGCTGCCGGCCGGGACGGCATGGGCGGCGGTGGGGACGTCGACGGCCAAGGCGCTGGCCGTCCGGGGCCTGGAGGCCGGTCTGGTGCCGCCCGAGGCGGTGTCCGACTCGCTGGTGGCCGCCTTCCCCCCGGCGCGGGACCCGGGCGGGCCCGGCGCCACCGTGCTCTTCGCCCGGGCCGAGCGGGTGCGCAACGTGGTGGTGCCCGGCCTGGAGGCAAAGGGGTGGCGGGTGGACGAGGTCGTGGCCTACCGCACGGTGGCCGGTGCGGTGGACCCCGACGCGGTGGCGGCCGCCCGCGCCGCCGACGCGGTGGCCTTCACGTCGTCCTCCACCGTCGAGCGCACCGTCGACCTGCTCGGCGTCGGCGGCCTGCCCCCGGTGGTGGTGTCGATCGGCCCCGTCACGTCGGCCGCGGCCCGGGCCGCCGGGCTGGACGTCACCGCCGAGGCGGTCGTCCACACCCTGGACGGGCTGGTGGAGGCGGTGGCCGGCACGCTCGGCCCCGCCCCCGGCTGACCGCGGCCTACCCCCAGCCGGGGTCGACCGCACCGGCGGTGCCGTAGGCTGGGGAGCCGTGTCCGACCCCGACTCCGCCTCCGGCCTGGTCCACCGCCCGCGCCGCCTGCGCCGTACCCCGGCGCTGCGCCGCCTGGTGGCGGAGACGTCCCTGTCCGTCGACGACCTGGTCGCACCTCTGTTCGTGGCTGACGGCCTGGACGCGCCGCGGCCGGTGGCCTCGCTGCCCGGCGTGTCGCAGCACACGGTCGACTCGGTGGTGGCCGAGGCCCGCCGCCTGGTCGGCCTGGGCGTGCCCGGGGTCATCCTCTTCCCCCTGCCGCGGCCCGAGGACAAGGACGCCACCGGCTCGGCCGCCCTCGACGCCGACGGCATCACCCGGCGGGCCGTCGCCGCCGTGCGCGACGCGGTCGGCGACGACCTGGTGGTCATGGCCGACTGCTGTCTCGACGAGTTCACCGACCATGGCCACTGTGGCGTGCTCGACCCGACCACCGGCGACGTCGACAACGACGCCACCGTCGAGCTCTACGCCGATCTGGCCGTCGTCCAGGCCGAGGCGGGGGCCCACGTGGTGGCCCCGAGCGGGATGATGGACGGTCAGGTGGCCGCCATCCGCGTCGCGCTCGACCATTCCGGCCACAGCGGCACCGCCGTGCTGGCCTACGCGGCCAAGTACGCCTCCGCCCTCTACGGCCCGTTCCGCGAGGCGGCCGACGTGACCATCGCCGGGGGCGGCGACCGCAAGGGCTACCAGCAGGACTACCGCAACGCCCGCGAGGCCCTGGCCGAGGTGGCCCTCGACGTGGCCGAGGGCGCCGACATGGTCATGGTCAAGCCGGCCCTCACCTATCTCGACGTCCTGGCCGACGTGCGCGCCGCGGTGGACGTGCCCGTGGCCGCCTACCACGTGTCCGGCGAGTACGCCATGGTGAAGGCGGCGGCCGACAACGGCTGGATCGACGGGCCGGCCGTGGCCCTCGAGCAGCTGACCGCGGTCAAGCGGGCGGGGGCCGACTTCGTCCTCACCTACTTCGCCGCCGAGGTGGCGGAGGCGCTCCATGGGTGAGGAGACCGCGGGGGCTCCGGGGCACGACGCCTCGGAGGCGCTGTTCACCCGGGCCGTCGACGTGATCCCGGGCGGGGTCAACTCGCCGGTGCGCTCCTTCCGCTCGGTGGGCGGCCACCCGTACTTCGTGACCAGGGGCGAGGGCGCCTACGTGTGGGACGCCGACGGCAACCGGCTGCTCGACTACGTGCAGTCCTACGGCGCGTCGCTGCTCGGCCACGCCCACCCGGCGGTGGTGGAGGCGGTCCGGCGGGCGGCTGCCAACGGCACGACGTTCGGCGCCCCGACCGAGGGCGAGGTGCTCCTGGCCGAGGCCATCCGCGCCCGGGTCCCCGGGTGCGAGCAGGTCCGTCTGGTGTCGTCCGGCACGGAGGCCACCATGAGCGTGATCCGGGTGGCCCGCGGCGCCACCGGCCGCGACCGCATCGTCAAGTTCGCCGGCTGCTACCACGGCCACTCCGACGGGCTGCTGGCCGGTGGTGGCAGCGGCGTGGCCACCCTGGGCCTGGTCGACTCGGCCGGCGTGCCCGGGGCCGCCGTGGCGGAGACGGTGGTGGCGCCGTACAACGTGGTCCCCGAGCTCGACGACCGGGTGGCCTGCGTGATCGTCGAGGCGGTGGCGGCCAACATGGGCCTGGTGCCGCCGGCCCCCGGCTTCCTCGAGGGGCTGCGGGCCGCCTGCGACGCGGCCGGCGCGCTGCTCGTCTTCGACGAGGTCATCACCGGGTTCCGGCTGGGGGAGGGGGGCGCGGCGGCGTGGAGCGGCGTGCAGCCCGACCTGTGGTGCTTCGGCAAGGTGATCGGCGGCGGGCTGCCGGTCGGCGCCTTCGGGGGCCGCCGCGACGTGCTGGAGGTGTTGGCCCCGCTCGGCCCCGTCTACCAGGCCGGCACCCTGTCGGGTAACCCGCTGGCCACCGCGGCCGGCCTGACCGTGCTGGAGACGGTGGGCGCGGCCGACTACGCCGCCCTGTCCGCCTCGGTGGCCACGTTCGGGGCGGCGCTGCGCGAGGTGCTCGCCGGCGCCCTGGTGTCGGCCGGCGCCACCGACGACGCCGGCCGCCCGCTGACCGTCCGGGTGCCGGTGGTCGGCCCGCTGTTCGGCATCGCCTTCGTGCCCGAGGGCGCGCCCGACGTGGCCGACTACGACGGTGCCGCCGCCTCGGCGGCCACCGGGCTCTACGCCCGCCTCTTCCGCGCGCTGCTCGACCGGGGTGTCGCCCTGGCCCCCGGCCCCTACGAGGTGGCCTTCCCGTCACTGGCCCACGGCGCCGCCGAGTTCGACCGCACGCTGGCCGTGGCGGCCGAAGCGGCCGCCGCCGCCTTCGCCCCCTGAGCCGGCCGCCACGCTCAAGGTAGGCGCCTGACCTGCCGATCCCCACCGGTGAGGGGACCGGTCCAACCACGCCGGCCCCGGACTGGGGCAGAATGGCAGCGGCGCGCGCGACGTCGGAGCGTGCCGCACGCCGGACGGCCCCCCCGGGGCTCGTCAGGGGGAGGGTCGGACCGGAGGGTGCCGCCCGCCCGAACTCGACCGCCATGGGCCGCGAAGGAGAACTGGATGACCGTCGGGATCACTGAGCTTCCTCCTGAGGGGATGCAGCTTCCCGGAGTCGCCCTCGCCGGCGACCCCGACCGGGGGACGAAGACCACCGAGGGCATCAGCCTCCTGTTCACCACCTCGGGCGTGACCGTCCAGGGTCCCCAGCCCCAGATCGAGCGCCTGCTCGTCTGGTCGGCGCTCGACTCCGCCACCTGCCGCGAGAAGGTGCAGCTGCCAGACGGGCGCGACGCGGCGATCATGGAGCTGACCTCGGGCGGGCAGTCCATCCGCTTCCTGCTGCCGAGCGACACGGTGTCGCCCGGCCAGGCCGCCTACCTGGACCAGGCCCTGCCGGCCTGGCTGCTCCGCTACAAGGGCACCACGCCCACCCCGCCGCGCCCCGCACCCGAGGACGCCGACCGCCCTGAGGTCGGGGTGACCCTGCCTCCGCCCGGCCCCGCCGCACCCGCCCCGGCCACGGCCGCCGCCGAGGCCGCACCCGCCCCGCCGGTCGAGGCCCCCGCGCCCGCCTACGCGGCGGCCGGCGCCGCCGGACTGGCCTCGGCCGCCCTGGCCGACGGCCCCACCGGGCCGGTTGCCGCCGGCGCCAAGGGTGCCGCCGACACCAACGGCAGCGCCACCGGCCAGGCCGCACCGGGCCCGACGGGCCTGGTCCAGCCCCCGTCCGGACAGCCGCCGGCGCCCCCGGCCCAGCCGACGAACCTCCAGTCGGCGCCCGCCCCCGGCCTCGCCCCGCCACCTCCCGCCATGCAGGCCCCGCCGCTGGCCGCTCCTCCTGCGCCGCCGGCCCCGGCCGCACCCACCCTGCAGGCACCGCCGCCGCCCCCGTCACCGGCGGCACCGGCGGCACCCGCCGCTCCGGCGATGTACGCGCCGCCCCCGCCGGCCGCCCCCGCCACTCCGGTCCAGGACGATGCCGCCCCGACCGGGTGGGACGATCCGCCCCTCGGGCTGACCGGGCACGACGACATCGCACCGCCGGCCCACGTCAAGAAGCCCCGCTTCGCGCTGACCCGGAAGCGGCTGCACGAGGCCGAGGCCGCGTCTGCCGGCGCCGCCGCCATCGCCGCCACCGCGGCGGCACCGGAGGCTCCGGCCGTCGGCTCGCCGGCTCCCGCTCCCGCTCCCGCTGCTGACGCCCCCGCCGACGCCGCTCCGAAGGCGGTCAAGAAGCCGCGCTTCGCCCTCACCCGCAAGCAGCTGCATGCCGCCGAGGCGGCCGCAGCCGCCGGCGCCGCCACGGATGCCGCGGTCACGCCGCCTGCACCCGCCGCACCGGCCCCGGCTCCCGCGGTGGCGCAGGCCCCGGCTCCCGCCGCCGATGCGCCGGCCGAGGCCGCTCCGAAGGCGGCCAAGAAGCCGCGGTTCGCCCTGACCCGCAAGCAGCTGCGGGCCGCCGAGGCGGCAGCCGCCGCCGGTGCCGCCGGCACCACGGCCGCCGCCGTGGCCTCGCCCGATGCTCCCGCCACCCCGGCTCCGGCCGTGGCCGCCCCCGCCGCTCCGCCCCCGCCGCCCGCGGCGGCATCGGTGGCCGCCCCGCCGACCGCACCGCCGGCGGACCCGGTGCCGCTGGCCGTCCAGCCGCCCGCGCCCACGGCGCAGTGGTCCGACGCACCCGCCACCGCTCCGGGCACCCCCGACGGCGGCGACCCGACCGACGGCCCCGCCGGGTCGTCCGGCTCCGACGGCGTCGTCCTGGCCGGCTCGGCCAGGAAGCCCAACCGCCGGGCGCTGGTCGCCCTGGTGGTCGTCCTGGTGCTGGTGGTGGCCGGTGCCGGCTACTTCCTCCTGCACAAGAACTCGTCGTCGCCGACCGTCGCCCCGGCAGCCAACCCCGGCGCCACCGGTGCGGCCGACACGGCCCTGGCCGGCACCATCAACCTGCGACTGACCGACCTGCCGTCGGGGTGGACCACCACGCCGCCGGCCCAGGCCGTGGTCCGACCCCCCGTGGCATCGGCCGTCGCCCAGGCCAGCGCCCTCAACTCCATGGCCTCCTGCCTGGACACCAGCTACGCCGTGGTGTCGGGGCTGTTCGCCTCGGGCTCGCTGCCGGGCCAGACGTCCCTGGTGCAGTCGCCCATCTTCCAGAGTGCGGCCGGGTCGTCCTTCGAGATGGGCTCGCGCACCGCGGTGCTGTCCTCGGCCGGTCAGGTGCAGGCGTTCGAGGGCGTGTTCACCAACCCGCGCTTCGACACCTGCTTCCAGGCGTACCACCAGTCGCTGGCCACCGCCGCGGCGGCCGGCGCCACGGTGTCGGTCGAGCCGGTGACCCTGGCCTCGCCCAAGGGCGTCACCACCTATGGCGTCGTCAGCACCTACACCGTGCCGGGCTCCGGCACGGAGGTGGTGGGTGACGCGTACCTGCTCGGTGGACGGATCGTCACCGTCCTCCAGCCCACCACGGACGGTGTGGCCATCCCCTCCAGCGTCTTCGCCCCGGCCTACGACTCGGTGGCCGGCCGGGTGGCGGCCGCCTCGACCAAGTAGCCGGTCCCGACCTGGGTCAGACGCCCTCGGGGGCCAGGCGGGCGATCGCCGCCAACGCCCGGTAGGCGGCTTCGGCCGGCCCCGTCTCGTCCGGCCGGACCAGGTTCGACATGATCCGCAGGATCCAGGACATGAGCGACTCCGAGTACATGCCGGTGCCGACGCACAGCCGCATGAGCTCGGGCCGGGCGATCACCCGGATGAAGGCCCGGGCCACCCGGTAGTACAGGCCGTAGGCGTCCTCCAGCCGGTCCTCGTAGCGCAGCAGCGCCCCGAACCCGCCGCCGGACAGCGCCTCGCCCAGCGACGCGGCGGCCAGGCGGCCCGTCTCGTAGCCGTAGGAGATGCCCTCGCCGTTGAAGGGGTTGATGCTGCCGGCTGCATCCCCCACCACCAGCGTGGTGGCGCCGAGCCGGGGTCCGACCGACAGGCCCATGGGCAGCTTGCCGCCGGTGGGCGGTCCGAGGCACGTCTCCGGTGAGAGTTCCCACTCGGCCGGCGCCCAGTTGATGAAGTGCTCCATGAGGGTGCCGGTGTTGACGCCCTTCCAGCGCTTGTCAGTGGAGAGCAGGCCCACGCCGACGTTCACCCGGCCGTCGCCCAGGGGGAAGATCCAGCCGTAGCCGGGCACCACGCTGCCCTCGCCGTCGCGGATGTCGAGGTGCGACTCGATGAAGGGCTGGTCGTGCCCGGGCGAGGTGTAGTACCCCCGCAGGGCCATGCCCATGGGCTGCGACCGGTCCCGGGCGGTGCCGAGCGACCGGCCGAAGCGCGAGTTGGCGCCGTCGGCCACCACGACGTAGCGGGCCCGCAGCTCGCGGCGGGCACCGGTGCCCTTCTCCACCACCACGGCGCCCACGCACGACGGCAGGCCGGCGCCGGCCGGCCGGGCCGACCCGTCGTCGAGCAGCGGCTCGACCGCCTCGGTGCCCTGGAGCACGAGCGCCCCGGCCTTGGCCGCCCGGTCGCTGACCAGGGCGTCGAGGTCGTGGCGGGTGATGACGTAGCCGTAGGAGGGGAACGACGGGTGCTCCGGCCACGGCAGGTCCAGCACCTTCCCGAAGGCGTGGGCCCGCAGTCCGCCGTAGCGGTGGGCGCCGGTCAGCGCTCCCTCGACGCCCATGTCGGCCAGCTGGCGGACCGAGCGGGGGGTCAGGCCGTCGCCGCAGGTCTTGGCCCGGGGGAACACCTTCTTCTCCACCAGGGCGACGTCCCAGCCGGCCTCGGCCAGCCAGTAGGCGCAGGCCGATCCGGAGGGCCCGCCCCCCACGACCAGCACGTCGTGGACGTGGCCGTCGGCGGGCGTCGACGGGGTGGCGGGGGCGGAGTCGGCCGAGGGGGTCACGCCCGTCATGCTACGGGGGCCGTGGGCCCTCCGGCACACCGGCCCGGCCGGCGGCCGGCGGCCCGGCACGGCACCAGCGGATGTGCCCCGCCGGAGGGGTGCGTGATAAAAATCACGTGCTGTGGACGATTACCTCCCGATCCTGATCCTGATCATCCTGGCCTTCCTGTTCGCGTCCCTCTCCTTCGTGGCGTCGGCCCTGCTGGCACCCAAGAAGCGGCCGACGGCGGCCAAGATCGCACCCTACGAGTGCGGCATCGTGCCGGGCATCGACCCGCCGACCCGCTTCCCGGTGCGCTTCTACCTGGTGGCCATGATCTTCATCATCTTCGACATCGAGGTGGTGTTCCTCTACCCGTGGGCCGTTATCTTCCGGCAGCTGCGCGCCTTCGGCCTCGTCGAGGTCATCGTCTTCGCCGCCGTGGTCTTCATCTCGTTCGTGTTCCTGGTCGGCAACGGCGCCCTCAACTGGGGACCGTCCAAGCGGCTGCTCGGCGCCATGCCGGCCCGCACGTCGAGCTCGACGATCGCCCGGATCAACGGCACGCCCGTCCCGACCACCGCCGATCCCGCAGGCCCCGCCACCTCGCCTGCCGGTCCCGGCCGCGCCGCCTGAGCGAGGGGACGCCGCCGTGGGACTCGAGGACCTCCAGCACAACTTCCTGACCGGCCGTCTCGAGGACCTGGTCAAGTGGGCCCGGACGTATTCGATGTGGCCCGCCACCTTCGGCCTGGCCTGCTGCGCCATCGAGATGATGTCGGTCGGCGCCGCCGACTTCGATCTGGCCCGCTTCGGTATGGAGGTCTTCCGGGCCTCGCCCCGCCAGGCCGACCTGATGATCGTGGCCGGCCGGGTGTCGCAGAAGATGGCCCCCGTCCTGCGCCAGGTCTACGACCAGATGATGGAGCCCAAGTGGGTGCTGTCGATGGGCGTCTGCGCCAGCACCGGGGGCATGTTCAACAACTACGCCATCGTGCAGGGCGTCGACCAGATCGTCCCGGTGGACGTCTACGCCCCCGGGTGCCCACCCACCCCCGAGACCCTGATGCACGCCATCCTCACCCTCCACGAGAAGGTGCGGACCGACGACATCACCCGGCGCGGCAACGGCCGTGGCCTGGGCCTGGCCCTCGACGGCTCCCAGGGCGGCGACACCGACGACGCCCAGGACCCGGGCGACGGCACCACCGGGTGGAACCCGGACCGTCCCGACGCCGTCCACCTGGGCACGCCCAAGCGCAACCCGATCATCGCCCGCAGCGTGGGTGAGCCCCTGTGACCACCACCACCGACGGCGACACCGCCTCCGGCGTGCCCGCGTCGGGTGGCTCGACCGCCCGCCGTTCCCGGGGCGACGCCCAGGAGCTCCTCTTCCCGACCCGCGAGCAGTACCTCGACGTGGTCGGCGCCCTGCGCGACGAGGGCTTCGAGACCTGCGCCGACCTGTGCGCGGTCGACTACCTCACCCACCCCGGCCGCCGGCTGCCGGAGGGCGTCGTCCCCCAGCGGTTCGAGGTGGTCGTCAACCTGCTCTCGCTCAGCCAGGTGCGCCGGACGCGGATCCGCGTGCAGGTGCCCGCCGAGGACGCCGTGCTGGCGACGCTCTTCGACCTCTACCCCGGTACCGAGGCCATGGAGCGCGAGGCCTACGACCTGGTCGGTGTGGTCTTCCTCGGCCACCCGGACATGACCCGCATCCTCCTGCCCGAGGACTGGGAGGGGCACCCCCTCCGCAAGGACTACGGCGTCGGCCGGGTGCCGGTCCAGTTCAAGGGCGCCCCGGGGCCACGATGACCGAGCCCGCCACCACCGGCACGGGCGGCACCGCGCCGCATGCGGACACGGTGCTGCCCGATCCCGTCTCCGGCGCCGCCTACGACGAGGCCTCCGACGTCGGCACCGAGCGGGGCCTGCTGATCGAGACGTCCGAGGGCGCCCAGGAGCTGTTCCCGCGCAGCCGCACCGCCCCGGACGAGCTGCGCCGCGAGGCGGGCGCCGTGCTGCGCCTGCCCGAGGGCGTGGTCATCGACGCCGACGACATCGACATCGAGCAGACCGACGACGAGACGATGATCATCAACATGGGCCCGCAGCACCCGTCGACCCACGGCGTGCTCCGGCTCATGATGGAGCTCGACGGCGAGACGGTGCTGCGCACCAAGCCGATCATCGGCTACCTCCACACGGGCATGGAGAAGACGGCCGAGGAGCTGACCTACGTCCAGGGGTCGACCAACGTCACCCGCATGGACTACCTCTCGCCGCTCCACAACGAGCTGGTCCTGTCGCTGGCCGTCGAGGCCCTGCTGGGCGTCGAGATGCCGGCCCGCTCCGACTGGATCCGGATGCTGCTGGTCGAGCTCAACCGGGTCTCGTCCCACCTCATGTGGATGGCCACCAACGGCATGGACCACGCGTCCACGTCGATGATGATCTACGGCTTCCGCGAGCGGGAGATGATCCTGGCCTTCTTCGAGAAGACGACCGGGCTGCGGATGAACCACAACTTCATCCGCCCGGGCGGGACGGCGGCCGACCTGCCCGACGGGTGGGAGGACGACGTCACCGTCATCTGCGACACCGTGCTGCCCCGGCTCGACGAGTACGACGAGCTGCTGACCGGCCAACCCGTGTTCCGCCAGCGGTCCGAAGGGGTCGGCAACATCTCGGCCGAGGAGGCGCTGGCCCTGTCGCTGACCGGCCCGCTGCTGCGCTCCACCGGGGTGGCGTGGGACCTCCGCCGGGCCATGCCCTACCTGCGCTACGACGAGGTCGACTTCGACGTCATCGTCGGCACCTTCGGCGACAACTTCGACCGGTACTCGATCCGGCTCAACGAGATCCGCGAGTCCATCCGGATCATCCGCCAGGTCATCGAGAAGATGCCGGCGGGCGACTACCGGGTCCAGGACAAGAAGGTCACCCCGCCGCCCCGCGGCCGCATCGACGAGTCGATGGAGGCCCTCATCCACCACTTCAAGGTCTTCACCGAAGGCTTCAAGGTGCCCGAGGGGGAGGTCTACGTGGCCATCGAGTCGCCCCGTGGCGAGCTGGGCTGCTACCTGGTGTCCGACGGCGGGCCCAAGCCCTACCGCATGCACATCCGCGGCCCGAGCTTCGTCAACCTGCAGGGCATGCCCGTCATGATGCGCGGCGGCCTGCTGGCCGACGGCGTCGTGGTGTGCTCGTCCATCGACCCGGTGATGGGGGAGGTGGACCGGTGACCGAGCCCACCCCGGTGGCCGCGCCCCGTCGCGCCTCGCTGGCCCCGGCGGCGCCGGCCCACCTGTCGGCCGACATGGTGGCCCGCGCCCGCGACCTGATCGCCCTCTACCCGGAGCCGCGTTCCGCCCTCGTCCCGCTGTGCCACCTGGCCCAGGAGCAGGACGGCTGGCTGACGCCGGAGGCCATGGTGGACATCGCCGGCCTGGTCGGCGTCACCCCCGGCGAGGTGCTCGGGACCGCCTCCTTCTACGACATGCTCCACACCGAGCCGGTCGGACGCTACGTGGTGGCCGTGTGCACCAACATCGCCTGCCTGCTGGGCGGGGCGGCCGAGCTGCTCGAGCACGCCGAGACGTCGCTCGGCGTCGGGGCCGGCGGCACCACCACCGACGGGGTGATCACCCTGGAGGAGGCCGAGTGCCTGGCCGACTGCGACCGGGCCCCCTGCGTCCAGGTCAACCACCGCTACGTGGGCGCCCAGACACCAGGCTCGTTCGACCAGCTGGTGGCCGACCTGCGGTCGGGCGCACGCGACGCCGACATCCCGAGCCACGGCACCCTGGTCCGGGTACGGCGCACCACCGGCATCGAGGCCGACCCGGCCGCGGTGGCCGAGGAACGCCGGGTGGAGGCCGAGGCCCGCGCCGCCCGCGAGGCGGCGGCCGACGGAGGGGCGTCCTGATGGCCGTCACCGATCCGCCGAAGATCGTCACGTCCCGTATGGGGCACGACGACTCCCACACCCTCGAGCGCTACCTGGCCACCGGCGGCTACGAGGGCCTGCGGGCCGCGCTGGGCCGGACACCGGAGGCGGTGGCCGCCGAGGTCGACGCGGCCAGCCTGCTCGGCCGGGGCGGCGCCGGGTTCCCGGCCGGCCGCAAGTGGTCGATGCTGCGCAAGAGCCCGGTCACCTACCTGGTGGTCAACGGCGACGAGTCGGAGCCGGCCACCTTCAAGGACCACCTGTTGGTCGAGCGCGATCCCCACCAGCTCATCGAGGGCGTGGTCATCGCCGCCTACGCCCTCCAGGTCACCCGGGTCTTCATCTTCCTGCGGGGTGAGTTCGCCCTCGGCCTGGAGCGCGTGCAGGCCGCCCTCAACGACGCGTACGCGCACGGCGCCGTGGGCCGGGACATCTTCGGATCGGGGTTCTCCGTCGACGTGGTGGTCCACCCGGGCGCCGGTGCCTACATCTGCGGCGAGGAGACGGCGCTGCTCGAGTCCCTCGAGGGCAAGCGCGGCTTCCCCCGCATCAAGCCCCCCTACTTCCCGGCCGCCATCGGCCTCTACGGCGCGCCGACCGTGGTCAACAACGTCGAGACCATGTCCAACCTGCCGTGGATCATGACCAACGGCGGGGCCGCCTTCGCCGCCCTCGGCGGCGGCCGCTCCACCGGCACCCGGCTGTTCGCGCTGGCCGGCCACGTGGCCAACCCCGGCGTGTTCGAGCTCGAGATGGTCAAGACCACCTTCGACGACCTGATCAACGCACCGGTGCTCGGCGGCGGCATCCCGCACGGCCGGGGCCTCAAGGCCTTCATCCCCGGCGGCGTGTCCGCCCCGTGGTTCGGCCCCGAGCAGCTCGACCTGCCGCTGGGCCAGGACGAGGTGGCCGAGGCCGGCTCCATGCTCGGCTCGGGCTCGGTGGTGGTCATGGACGACCACACCTGCGCCGTCCGGGCCGCCTGGCGGATCACCAAGTTCTTCTCACGCGAGTCGTGCGGCCAGTGCACGCCGTGCCGCGAGGGGTCGGGCTGGCTGGAGCGCATCATGGAGCGCATCGAGCGGGGGGAGGGGCGCGAGGAGGACCTCGACCTGCTGATGGATGCCTGCGACAACATCTCGCCCGGGGTGGCCTGGCCGCCCCAGCAGACCACCATCTGCGTGCTCGGGCCGTCGATCCCGTCGTCGATCAGCTCGGCCATCACCATGTTCCGCGACGAGTTCCTGGTCCACATCAAGGAGGGGGGCTGCCCCTATGAGTGACCAGGCCACCCCCGAGGAGATCGAGTTCACCCTCGACGGCCGCACCGTGCAGGCCCGCAAGGGCGAGATGCTGATCGCGGCGGCCGAACGGGCGGGCACGTTCATCCCGCGCTTCTGCTACCACCCGCGCATGGAGCCGGTGGGCGTGTGCCGCATGTGCCTGGTCGAGGTCAGCGGCCCCCGCGGCGCCACCCTGATGCCCAGCTGCTTCATCGAGCCCACGCCGGGCATGGAGGTCGTCACCGACTCCGACAAGGTCAAGAAGGCCCAGGACGGGGTCCTCGAATTCCTGCTCATCAACCACCCACTCGACTGCCCGGTGTGCGACAAGGGCGGCGAGTGCCCGCTCCAGGACCAGACCCTGGCCTACGGACCGGGCGAGACGCGTTTCGTCGAGGAGAAGCGGCACTTCGAGAAGCCCATCCCCATCTCCGAGCTGGTGCTGCTCGACCGCGAGCGCTGCATCCAGTGCAGTCGCTGCACCCGCTTCGCCGACGAGGTGGCGGGGGAGGCCCAGATCGACTTCATCGGGCGGGGTGAGCAGCTCCAGGTCGGGACCTTCCCCGAGCTGCCCTTCACCTCCTACTTCTCGGGCAACACCGTGCAGATCTGCCCGGTGGGCGCCCTGACCGCCACCCCCTACCGGTTCGCGGCCCGGCCGTGGGACCTCGACCAGGTCGAGTCCACCTGCACCACCTGCTCGGTGGGCTGCCGGGTGGCCGTCCAGTCGTCGGCCAACCGCCTGACCCGCCTGCTCGGCATCGACATCGACCCGGTCAACCACGGCTGGCTGTGCGACAAGGGCCGGTTCGCCGCCGACGCCGTCAACAGCGAGGACCGGCTGGCCGAGCCCATGGTGCGCAAGGACGGCGCCCTGGTGGCCGTGTCGTGGCACGAGGCCCTCGAGGCGGCCGCTACCGGGCTGCGCCGGGCCACGGGCGACGACCCGGGCGCGGTGGCCGTCATCGGCGGCAGCCGGCTGACCAACGAGGGCGCCTACGCCTGGGCCCGCCTGGCCAAGGGCGTGCTCGGCACCGACTCGGTCGACGCCCAGCTGGGCGACGGCCTGCCGGCGGAGACCGTGCTCGGCCTGCCGAGGGCCACCATCGACCAGGCCGCCGCCGCCTCCACCGTCATCCTGCTGACCGGCGACGTGCGCGAAGAGCTGCCCGTCCTGTTCCTGCGCCTGCGGGCCGCGGCCGTCGACGGCGACCTGTCCCTCGTGGAGCTCTCGCCCCAGGCCACCTCGCTGACCGCCCATGCCGCCGCCTCGCTGCGCTACGCGCCGGGCGACGCGGCCGGGCTGGTCGACGCCCTGGTGTCGGGCGCCGCCGCCCCGGCCGGCGTCGACGAGGAGGCGCTGGCCACCGCCCGCACCCTGGTGGGCGAGGGCCCCGTGGTCGTGGTGCTGGGCCGGCCGTCGCTGGCCGAGGACGGCGAGCTGGTGGCCGACGCCGCCCACCGGCTGGCCAAGGCCCTGCCCGAGGCGCGCTTCCTGCCCGGCCTGCGCCGCGGCAACGTGCTCGGTGCGCTCGACATGGGACTCGCCCCCGGCGTGCTGCCCGGTCGGGTGTCGCTGGAGGCCGGCCGCGAGTGGTTCGGGGCGGCCTGGGGCACGGTGCCCGCCGCCCGGGGCCGCAGCACCGCCGGCATCCTGGCGGCCGCGGCGGGCGACCAGGCCGGCGGCGGCCCCGTCGAGGCCCTGGTGCTGCTGGGCGCCGACCCGCTGACCGACTTCCCCGACCGCCGCCTGGCCGACAAGGCGCTGGAGGCGTGCGGCTTCGTGGTGGCCGTGGCCACCGCGCCGGGCGCCGCCCTCGACCACGCCGACGTCGTGCTGCCGGCGGCCGAGGCCCACGAGCGGCCCGGCACCACCACCAATCTCGAGGGCCGGATCTTCCGCCTCGGCCAGAAGCTGGTCCCGCCCGGCCAGGCGTGGCCGGACTGGATGATCGCCTCCGAGCTGGCCTTCCACCTCGGCACCGACCTCGGCTACGACTCGGTCGGGGCGGTGTGGGACGAGATCGAGCAGCTGGCCCCGTCGCACCGCGGCATCACCCAGGCGGTGCTGGACAGCCACGCGGCCGCCGACGGCGTGGTGGCCCCGCTCAGCACCTCACCGGTGTCGCTCAGCCGCCGCCCGGCGCCGCTCGACCCCATCGCCGTGCCCGGCGTCGAGTCGGTGGAGCGCCAGGGCGCCGGGCTCCAGGCCGGCCTGGCCGCCTCGCCCCACGCCGGCGCCGAGGGCGAGGACGCGGCCCCGTCGGGCCCGGCCCGCCCGGCCGTGCTGTCCGGTCCCGCCGACCTCGACGTAGCCCACGTGGCCCCGCTGGACGGCTACTCCGTGCGCCTGGTGGCCTCGCGGGTGCTCTACGACGGCGGCGCCGCCGTCACCACCGTGCCGTCGCTGGCCGGACTGGTGGCCGGCGGCGCGCTGCGGGTCAACCCCCAGGACCTCGACGCCCTCGGCGTGACCGCCGGCGGCACGGTCCGCCTGCGCTCGGCCACCACCACCGCGCTGGTGCCGGTCGAGCCGGACGGCTCGTTGCCGCGCCGGGTGGTGGCGGCCGACTTCAACGTCCCGCTCGGCGACGGCACCGTGGCCGACCTGATCGACCTCGCCTTCCCCGTGGTCGACCTGCGGATGGAGACGCCGTGACCCCGGCCGCCCTCCTGCTCGGCACCGACCCGCTCTACGCCAAGGGCGTGGGCTGGCTGGTCATCGTCGTCGTGCTCATCAAGGTCCTGGTCGTCTTCGGCGCCCTGATGGTCTCCGTCATGCTGATGATCTGGTTCGAGCGCAAGGTGATCTCGGACATGCAGAGCCGCATCGGTCCCAACCGGGCCGGCCCGTTCGGCATCGCCCAGACCCTGGCCGACGGGATCAAGCTGTTCTTCAAGGAGGACCTGCTGCCCGACAAGTCGGACCGCTTCGTCTTCAAGCTGGCCCCGTACCTGACCATCATCCCCGCCTTCCTGGCCTTCGCCATCGTGCCGATCGGTGGCGAGGTCACGCTGTTCGGCCACACCTTCGAGCTACAGCTGGCCGATCCGCCGATGGGGATCCTCTTCCTGCTGGCCATGTCGGCCATCGGCGTCTACGGCATCATGCTGGCCGGCTGGTCGTCCGGGTCGAAGTACCCGCTGCTCGGCTCGGTGCGTGCCTCCGCCCAGATGATCTCCTACGAGGCCGCCCTCGGCATGACCATCGTGATGGTGGTGCTGGTGACCGGGTCGCTCAGCACCCGCTCGATCGTGAACGCCCAGGCCGGCCACCTCTGGCAGTGGAACGTCATCCGGCTGGCCGTGGTGCCCTTCCTGATCTTCTTCATCGCCGTGGTGGCGGAAACCAACCGCCCGCCCTTCGACCTGGTCGAGGCCGACCAGGAGCTGGTCGGCGGCTTCGTGACCGAGTACTCGTCGATCCGCTTCGCCCTGTTCTTCCTGGCCGAGTTCATGAACACCATCACCATGTCGGCCATCACGGTGACCCTGTTCTTCGGCGGGCCCGACGGGCCGAAGCCGCACATCCCCCACACCCAGTGGATCTGGCCGATCCTGTGGTTCCTGGGCAAGACCATCGCCTTCCTGTTCGTGTTCGTGTGGCTGCGGGCCGCCCTGCCCCGGCTGCGCTACGACCAGCTCATGGACCTGGGCTGGAAGCGCCTCATCCCGCTGTCGCTGGGCTGGCTGCTGATCGTGGCCGGCTTCGTGGTCGACGGCTGGTGGGGCATCGCCATGGCGGCCACCGTGGTGGCGGCCGGCTTCCTCATGACCCGGGCCTTCGCCGTCGGAGCCAAGCGCGAGGAGACTCGTGCCGTGCTGCCGCCCGTCGGGCTGCGGCTGTGGCACCGCGCCGCCGACCCCTCGCCGCCCGCCACCACCGAGGGAGGTGACCGCTGATGCCGACCCCCGAGCCGCCCCACGGCCGCCAGAACTTCCTCGGCGGGTTCAAGCTGACGCTCGAGCACCTCGGCCGGCCGCCGGTCACCCGGCAGTACCCCGAGGAGAAGCGCCCGAAGCAGCCGCGCCAGCACGGCCGCCACGTCCTCAACCGCTACGAGGACGGCATGGAGAAGTGCATCGGCTGCGAGCTGTGCGCCGGCGTGTGCCCGGCCGACTGCATCTACGTGCGCGGCCTCGACAACCCGCCGGACCACCCGGTGTCGCCGGGCGAGCGGTACGGCTACGTCTACGAGATCAACTTCCTGCGCTGCATCCACTGCGACATGTGCGTGGAGGCCTGCCCGACCGAGGCCATCACCGAGTCGAAGCTGATGGAGTTCTCCTTCACCAACCGCAGCGACGCCATCTACGGCAAGGAGGAGCTGCTGGTCGACGACGACGGCCATCCGAAGCGCCTGCCGTGGGAGGACTGGCGCGAGGGCGACGACCTCCACACCTCGGGCTGGATGCGGGCCACGTCGCCCGCCGGTGCCGCCGCCTTCGAGGGCGAGGTCCAGTGGTCGGGCGAGCTCGGCTTCGGCGTGCGGGCGCCCGAGGGCGGCCAGAGCGGCAACCGTGACGACTCGGCCACCGGGTCGATGCCGCTGCGCCAGACGCTCGAGCGCCACCTGCGCCCGGTCGACATGCCGGCCGACAAGCGGGGCCCGCGCGGCGCCATCGGCCGGGCCATGGAGAAGGCCGAGCGCTTCCGTCCCGGCTTCGCCAAGTTGCACAAGGCGGCGGCCGACGAGGCGTACGCCGAGGCCCGGCGGGCCGGCAACACCGAGCGCGACGCGGCCGGTTCGGCCACCCCGGCCCCGGTGGCCGGCGACGACGGCGACGACGGGGCGGCATCGTGACCGCCGCCCTCCTGACCCTGGCCGCCACCAGCGGCCACCCGACCGTGCCCGACGTGGGCGTGTTCGCGGTGGCGGCAGCCATCATCATCGCCGGGGCGGTGGGCGTGGTGGTGGCCCGCAACCCGGTCCACTCGGCCCTGATGCTGGTCATGACCCTCTTCGGCGTGGCCGTGATGTTCGTGCTGCAGCAGGCCAACTTCCTGGCCGCCGTGCAGGTCATCGTCTACGCCGGCGCCATCGTGGTCCTCTTCCTCTTCGTCATCATGTTCCTGGGCGTCGACCGCGAGGAGGACATCCGCAAGGAGCCGCTGCGCGGTCAGCGGCCCCTGGCCATCGCCCTGGTGGTGCTCGGCACCACCGGCCTGCTGCTGCTCGGCCAGGTGTCCAAGTGGACGACCGGCCAGCCGTCGGTGTCGGGCTCCGACACCGGGGCGCCGAACGTGAACCTGCTCGGCAAGTCGCTGTACACCACCTACCTGTTCCCCTTCGAGGCCACCTCGGCGCTGCTGATCATCGCCGTGGTGGGCGCCGTGGTGCTGGCCCGCCGCCCGCCGGCCGCCGCCAGCTCCGAGACGGTCGACGAGATGCCGGTCGACGAGGTCGTCATCGACCACGCACCGGGTGCGGCGGCAGGCACCGTCACGGGCGGGGCCGACGCCACGACCGGAGCAGCCGCTCCGACCGGTGGGGCCGAGGACGCCGAGGTGGACGCATGAGCATCAACCCCGACTGGTACCTCGGGCTCAGCACCGTGCTCTTCGCCATCGGCGCCGTCGGGGTCCTGGTGCGGCGCAACGTGCTGATCATGTTCATGTGCGTCGAGCTCATGCTCAATGCCGCCAACCTGGCCTTCGTGACCTTCGCCCGCACCCTGCACGACATCGGGGGCCAGGTGCTCGTGTTCTTCGTGCTGGTGGTGGCGGCGGCCGAGGTCGTGGTCGGCCTCGGCATCGTCGTGGCCATCTTCCGGCGCCGGGCCAGTGCCGACGCCGACGACCTGCATCTGATGAAGGGCTGACACGGGCGATGCTCCACCTGACCTACCTGATCATCCTGCTGCCCCTGGTCGGCTTCGCCGTCCTGGTGGCGGCCGGCCGACGGCTGGGCGACCCGGCCGCCGGCTGGGTGGCCACCGTGGCCGTGGGGGCCTCGTTCGTGGTGTCGGTGGGCGTGTACCTGGCCCTCCTCCAGGTGAACGCCCCGGTGCGGTCCTACAGCCAGAACCTGTGGACGTGGATCCCGGTGGACCGGCTCCAGGTCCACGCCGGGCTGTACGTCGACCCGCTGTCCATGACCATGGTGCTGTTCATCACCGGCATCAGCTCCCTCATCCACCTGTACTCGATCGGGTACATGAAGGGGGACAAGGACTTCCCCAAGTTCTTCCTCTACATGAACCTGTTCGTGGCCTCGATGCTGATCCTGGTGCTCGGCTCCAACCTGCTGGTCACCTTCGTCGGGTGGGAGGGCGTGGGGACCTGCTCCTACTGGCTGGTCTCGTTCTGGTTCACCCGGGACTCGGCGGCCAGCGCCGGGAAGAAGGCCTTCGTCTACAACCGGATCGGCGACGTCGGGTTCCTGCTGGCCATCTTCCTCGTCTACGACAAGGTCCACACGCTCGACTACCAGGCCGTCTTCGCCAACATCGACAAGATCGGCTCGGCCAACATCACCGCCATCTGCCTCCTCCTGCTGGTGGGGGTGATGGGCAAGTCGGCCCAGATCCCGCTCTTCCCGTGGCTGGCCGACGCCATGGAGGGCCCGACCCCCGTGTCCGCCCTCATCCACGCCGCCACCATGGTCACCGCCGGCGTCTACCTGCTGTGCCGGGTGAGCCCCCTGCTGCACGCCTCGCCCTCGGCCGAGCTGACCATCGCCATCGTCGGCGCGGCCACCGCCTTCGTGGCCGCCACCATCGCCTGCGCCCAGCAGGACATCAAGAAGGTGCTGGCCTACTCCACGGTGTCCCAGCTCGGCTACATGTTCCTGGCCATCGGCTGCGGGGCCTACACGGCCGCCATCTTCCTCATGGTGGCCCACGCCTTCTTCAAGGGCCTGCTCTTCCTCGGCGCCGGCTCGGTCATCCACGGCCTCCACGACGAGCAGGACCTGAAACGCATGGGCAACCTGCGGGCCTACCTGCCCATCACCTTCATCACCTTCGCCATCGGCTGGCTCTGCATCGCCGCGGTGCCCCCGCTGTCGGGCTTCTGGGCCAAGGGCGACGTCCTCGACAACACGTGGGCGGCCCACCCCGGCCTGTGGGTGGTCGGCATCGTCACCGCCGCGCTCACCGCGTACTACATGAGCCGCCTGACCGGCCTGGCCTTCTTCGGCAAGGACCGCTGGTCCGGCGCCGACGCCGGCGAGCCGGACGCCGCCCATGCGCACCACGCCGACGGCCACTCGTCCGAGCCCCACGAGTCGCCGTGGATCATGACGGTGCCGCTGTGGATCCTCGCCTTCTTCGCCGCGGTGGCCGGTGTCATGGCCATCTCGGGCAGCCGGTTCTCACTGGCCAACTGGGTCGACCCCGTCTTCGGCAGCGCCCTGTTCCACGACAACCTGTCCTCCGGCGCCCAGTGGACGCTGGCCATCGTCGACGCGGTGGTGGCCATCGCCTTCGTGGCCGTCGGCCTGCGGCTGTGGACCACCCGGTCGGACCGGCCCGCCCTGGAGGCGTCGTTCCTGCGGGGGGCGTGGTACATCAACGAGCTCTACGACACCGTGTTCGGCCGGCCGAGCGAGCGCCTGGCCGCCTTCTGCGCCGACGTGGTCGACACCAAGGTCATCGACGGCGCCGTCAACGGGGTGGCCGGCGCCTTCCGCGGCTCGGGCTCGCTGTTGCGCCGCACCCAGACCGGCTACGTCCGCAACTACCTGGTCGGCATCGTCTTCGGTGTCGTGGTGATCCTCGGCTTCATGCTCACGAGGATGTGGTGGGGCTGATGACGACCGCCGTGGCCTTCCCCTACCTGACCACCCTGGTCCTGCTGCCCGCGGTGGGCGCCGCCGTGGTGGCCCTCGTGCCGAAGAAGGCGGTGGCCGCCTGGCTGCACGAGGCCCTCGGCATCGTCGTCACCGTGCTCACGCTGGCCGTGGCCGTGGCCGTCCTGGTCGCCTTCAAGTCCGGGGTGGGCGCCTACCAGCTGGTGAGCGACCACGACTGGGCCACCGGGCTCGGCATCCACTGGTCGCTCGGCGTGGACGGCATCTCGCTCTTCCTGGTGGTGCTGACCGCCGTGCTCTTCCCCCTGACCATGCTGGGCGCACGGGCCCGGCGCGACACCCGCTCCTTCGTGGCCTGGGTGCTCCTGCTCGAGGCGGCCTGCATGGGCAGCTTCGTCTCGCTCGACCTGGTGCTGTTCTTCCTCTTCTTCGAGCTGACCCTGGTGCCGTCGTACTTCCTCATCGGCGGGTGGGGCTTCGCCCGGCGCGGCTACGCGGCCATCAAATTCTTCGTCTACACCTTCGCCGGCTCGGCCTTCCTGCTGGTCGGCATCGTGGCCATCGCCTTCATCCACCAGAGCCAGACCGGCGTGCTGACCTTCGAGCTGCCCGCCCTCATGCACACCCACCTGTCGGGCACCGAGGGCGTGCTGCTGTTCTGCGCCTTCACCGCCGCCTTCGCCGTCAAGGCGCCGATCTTCCCGTTCCACACCTGGTCGCCCGACGCCTACTCGGAGGCGCCGACGGCCGGCGCCATCCTGCTGGTGGCCATCATGGCCAAGCTCGGCACCTACGGGATCGTGCGGTTCGACCTCAACCTCTTCCCCCAGGCCAGCCGCACCCTGGCGCCCATCCTGCTGACGCTGGCCACCATCGGGATCCTCTACGGCGCCCTGGTGGCCTGCGCCCAGCGCGACCTCAAGCGGCTGCTGGCCTACTCGTCGCTGGCCCAGATCGGCTTCATCGCGCTCGGCACCTTCGCCCTCAACAGTCAGGGCCTGAGCGGCGGCGTGCTGCAGATGGTCAACCACGGCCTGGTCATCGCCCTGCTGTTCATCCTGGTCGGCTGGATCTACGAGCGCCGCCGGACCTGGCAGATCGGCTCACTGAAGGGCCTGCAGTCACCGGCCCCGGTCCTGGCCGGCGTCTTCACCCTGGCCATGCTGGCCTCGATCGGCGTGCCCGGCCTCAACGGCTTCGTCGGCGAGTTCCTCATCCTCATCGGCACCTTCGTGGCCCACCGGTGGTGGGCGGTGGTGGCCACGGCCGGCGTGGTGGTGGCCGCCGTCTACCTGCTCTGGGCGTACCAGCAGGTCTTCCAGGGTGAGCCCACCGAGGAGGACGTCACCGGCACGCCCGATCTCACGGTCAACCAGCGGCTCATCGTGGCGCCCCTCGTCGTGCTGATCGTGCTGCTCGGCGTCTTCCCCAAGCCGGTGCTCGACCGCATCACCCCGTCGGTCAACCGGCTGGTCGTCCACGTGGACCAGGTGACCCGCACGCCGGTGCCGGCCGAGCTGCGCCCGGCGGTGGCCGCCCGATCGACGTGCGTCATCAACGGGAAGGTCGAGCCGACGACGTACTGCGCCTCGATCTCGCCCGGAGCCCCATCGGCGAGCGTGAGCCAGCACCCGTCGGCCGCTCCCGCGTCCACCAATTCGGCGACGGGGGGCTCGAAGTGAGCGCCCTCCTGGCCTCGTCGGCCGCACCGACCATCCACGTGCCCCACGTCGACTACCTGAGCATCCTGCCCATGCTGATCATGCTGGGCGGGGCGCTCCTGCTCATGCTGGTGTCCTCGCTGTTCAAGCGCGTCATGGACGTGCGGGCCGGCACCGTCACCGCCGTGGTGGTGTCGCTGGCCGCCCTGGTGGCCGCCCTGTTCCAGTGGGACCACGTGACGACCCACGGCCCGTCGGTCACCATCGCCGGCGCCATCGCCTTCGACGGGTTCGACGTCTTCATCCAGGTGGCGGTGTCCATCGCCATGCTCCTGACCGCCCTGGTGGGGGACGGCTACCTGCGTCGCGAGGGCATCGACGGTCCCGAGTACCTGGTGCTGGCCATGGTGTCGGCCTCCGGCGCCATGATGATGGGGGCGGCCAACGACCTCATCGTGGTGTTCCTCGGCCTCGAGATCCTCTCCATCGCCCTCTACGTGCTGGCCGCCTTCAACCACAAGCGGGCCGAGTCGGGGGAGGCCGCCCTCAAGTACTTCGTGCTCGGCGGGTTCTCGTCGGCCGTCTTCCTGTACGGCATCGCCCTCACCTACGGCGCCACCGGGACCACCAACCTGGTGCAGATCGCCAACTACCTGTCCCGCAACGTGATCGTGCACAACGGCGTGCTGCTGGGCGGCCTCGCCCTGTTGCTGGTCGGGTTCGGCTTCAAGGTGGCCGCCGTGCCGTTCCACATGTGGTCGCCCGACGTCTACGAGGGCTCGCCGTCGCCGGTGGCCGGGTTCATGGCGGCGGTGGCCAAGGCCGGCGCCTTCGCCGCCCTGCTGCGGGTGTTCGTGACCTCGTTCCCGACCGTGCGGGCCGACTGGCAGCCGGTCGTGTGGATCCTGGCCCTGCTCAGCCTGGTGCTCGGCGCGGTGGTCGCCCTCAACCAGCGCGACGTGAAGCGGATGATGGCGTACTCGTCCATCAACCACGTCGGCTTCATCCTGCTCGGCGTGGAGGCGTGCACGGCCCGGGGCGTGTCGGCCTCGCTCTACTACGTCTTCACCTACCTGTTCCTGGTCATCGGCTCCTTCGCCGTGATCAGCGTGGTGGCCGGTCCGGGCGACACCCGCTCGCAGCTGACCGACTACCGGGGGCTGGCCAAGCGCCAGCCGGTGCTGGCCCTCGCCTTCGCCGTGCTGCTGCTCGGCCAGGCCGGCGCGCCGTTCACCACCGGCTTCCTGGCCAAGCTGGGCGTCATCGAGGCGTCGGTGTCCGTCCAGGGCTACGGGCTGGCCGCCGTGGCCATGGCCTCGGCCGCCGTGGCCGCCTTCTTCTACCTGCGCCTGGCCGTGACCATGTTCTCGCCGGTGGGCGCCTCGGGCGACCCACTCGACGGCAACCTGCCCGAGTCGGACGTGCCCGCCGGGGCCGCCCCGTCGGCCGCCGTCGACCGCTCTGACGGCAGCCAGCCGGTGGCCGGGCTGCAGACCCTGACCGACGACGCCCCCTCGGCCGAGGTCGAGGCCCGCGGCAGCGTGCCGGTCCCGCCGCTCACCGCGCTGGCCGTCGGGACGTGCGTGGCCTTCACCGTGGTCTTCGGCGTCATCCCCGGGCCGATCATCGACTTCGCCCACCACGCCACCCTGCTCCTGCTGCGCTGACACCGGCCGCTCCTCCGGCCGGCGGTCACGCCCGCCGACCCGGTGTGGCGGTACTGTCGACGTGGCGGCCGACACCGGAGGAGCACGGCGATGGCAGAGTCACCAGAGCGGCCCGCGGGCAGCACGGGCAGGACCACCAGGAAGCGGGACACCCGGGAGATCGCCCGCCTGGTCATCGGGGCGGTGGGGCTGGTCCTGCTCATCGCCTTCGTGGTCGGCAACTCGAACGACGTCAAGGTCAACTACGTGGTCGGCCACGCCACCACCAGCCTGATCTGGGTCATCCTCATCTCGGCGCTGCTCGGGGTGCTGGTGGACCGCCTGGTCATCGCCGTCGGCCGGCGCCGCAAGAAGCAGGGCTGAGCCGGCCGTCGGCGGGGCCGGGGGAGCCGTCCGGACGCGGTGCGTGCCGCGGGTGGGATGATGGTCCCATGACCATGCAGACCCCCGAGGAACGAGCGGCCCACGGACGCAAGGCGCGTGAGCTCGTCCCCCGATCGAAGCACGGCGAGTGGGCGCCGCCCGCCGACCGCACCGACCCGCTCGACATCCTGGCCCTGCAGGCCACCACCCGGGTGCCCGACCTGGTCCCCATCCGCTACGGGCGCATGGCCGCGTCGCCGTTCGCCTTCTTCCGCGGGGCGGCCGCGGTCATGGCCGCCGACCTGGCCCTCGAGGTCCACTCCCACCTCGACGTCCAGCTCTGCGGCGACGCGCACCTGGTGAACTTCGGCGGCTTCGCCACCCCCGAGCGGGACATGATCTTCGACGTCAACGACTTCGACGAGACGCTGCCCGGCCCCTTCGAGTGGGACCTCAAGCGTCTGGCCGCCAGCATCGAGGTGGCCGCCCGCAGCCGCGGCTTCGACGAGCCCCTGTGCGCCAAGCTCGTGGCCCTGTCGTCGCGGGGCTACCGGGAGGCGATCCGGGAGTTCGGCGCCATGCGCCAGCTCGAGGTCTGGTACCAGCGGCTCGACGCCGTCGCCCTGGTCCAGCGGTGGGGGGCCGCGGCCGGCGAGGGTGTGCTCGAGCAGTTCCAGAAGCGGGTGGCCAAGGCCCGCACCAAGGACCACCTGAAGGCGGTGGCCCGCCTGACCGAGCAGCGCGACGGCAAGCTGCGCTTCCGCGAGGACCCGCCCCTGCTGACCCCCATCGACGACCTCATCGAGGCGGGTCACGAGGCCGAGACGGTGGACAGCCTGGTGTCGGCCCTCGACGGCTACCGGGTCACGCTCAACGGCGACCGCCAGCACCTGCTGGCCCGCTACCAGTTCACCGACCTGGCCCGGAAGGTGGTGGGCGTCGGCTCGGTGGGCACCCGCTGCTGGGTGGCGCTGTTCATCGGCCGCGACGAGGGCGACCCGCTGGTGCTGCAGATCAAGGAGGCGGAGCGGTCGGTGGCCGAACCGTTCCTGCGACCCAGCGCCTTCATCAACATGGGGGAGCGGGTGGTCCAGGGCCAGCGGCTGGTCCAGAGCGCCAGCGACATCTTCCTCGGCTGGGACACGCTGCGGGGCATCGACGGGAGCAGCCGTGACTTCTACTTCCGTCAGATGTGGGACTGGAAACTCTCCCCCGACGTCGAGACCATGGAGCCGGGCACCTTCGAGATCTACGCCCAGATGTGCGGCTGGGTCCTGGCCCTCGGCCACGCCCGCTCGGGCGACGCCATCGCCATCGGCTCCTACCTCGGCGCCGGACCCCGCTTCGACGACGCGATGTGCCGGTTCGCCTCGGCCTACGCCGACCAGAACGAGCGCGATCACGAGGCCCTCCGGTCCGCCATCGCCAACAACCGGATCCACGCCATCAGCGACGTCTGACCTGGCGCGACCGGCGCATCGTGCGACTGTCGATCCCACTTGTCCGGGGCTACTCTCGGGCCCATGCCACTGCACAAGCACGAATCGATCCGTGACGAGCTCCTCGACTCGGTCTACGCCGGGAAGGACCTCTTCACCACCCTCCCCTCCCACCGCTTCCCGAAGGACGAGATGCGCAGGGAGGACGCCTACCAGGCCATCTCCGACGAGCTGCTGCTCGACGGCAACGCCCGTCAGAACCTGGCCACCTTCTGCCAGACCTGGGAGGAGGACGAGGTCCACCAGCTGATGGACCTGTCGATCAACAAGAACATGATCGACAAGGACGAGTACCCCCAGACCGCCGAGATCGAGCGCCGCTGCGTGCAGATGCTGGCCGACCTCTGGAACGCGCCCGACGAGGGCGGGGCGGTGGGCTGCTCGGCCATCGGCTCCTCGGAGGCGTGCATGCTCGGCGGCATGGCCGCCCTGTGGCGGTGGCGGGCCAGGCGCAAGGCGGCGGGAAAGCCGACGGACTCGCCGAACTTCGTCTGCGGCCCCGTCCAGGTGGTGTGGCACAAGTTCGCCAAGTACTGGGACGTCGAGATCCGGGAGATCCCGATGGCGCCCGGCCGGTACTGCATGGACGTCGAGCAGATGCTGGCCCAGGTCGACGAGAACACGATCTTCGTGGTGCCCACCTTCGGCGTCACCTATACCGGGAGCTACGAGCCGGTGGCCGAGCTGTCCGCCGCCCTCGACAAGCTGGCCGCCGACACCGGTCTCGACGTCGACATCCACGTGGACGGCGCCTCGGGCGCCTTCCTCGGGCCGTTCTGCGCACCCGACGTGGTGTGGGACTTCCGGCTCGAGCGGGTGAAGTCCATCTCCACCTCGGGGCACAAGTTCGGGCTGGCGCCGCTCGGCGTGGGCTGGGTGCTGTGGCGCCACGCCGACGACCTGCCCGACGACCTGATCTTCCACGTCACCTACCTCGGTGGGGACATGCCCGTCTTCCAGATCAACTTCTCGCGGCCGGCCGGCCAGATCGTGGCGCAGTACTACAACTTCGTCCGCCTCGGCCGCGAGGGCTACAAGGCGGTCCAGGACACCTGCTACGAGACGGCCAAGTTCCTGGCCGAGGAGATCGTCAAGCTCGGACCGTTCGAGCTCCTCTGCGACGGCAACCCGCTCACCGGCATCCCGTCGGTGGCCTGGCGCATCACGGAGGGGGAGGACCCCGGCTACACCCTCTACGACGTGGCCGACCGCCTGCGGGTCAAGGGCTGGCAGGTGCCGGCCTACCCGCTGACCGGCTCGGTGGCGGACATCTCGGTGCAGCGGATCCTGGTACGCCAGGGCGTGAGCCGCGACCTCGCCTTCCTGCTGATGAACGACATCAAGGAGGCCATCGCCCACTTCGACCGGCACCCGGTGTCGGTGGCCATGACGCCCGAGGAGTCGGGCGGGTTCAGCCACCTGTAGGGCCCGCTGCGCCGTCGGTAGGGTGGCGGATGGCCGGACTGGAGCGTCACGAGTTCGAGCGGGCGCTGACGGCCGTCCGCTTGGTGGGGGAGACCCAGGATCCCGACACCTTCGCCCGGGTGGTGATCGAGCAGGTGGCCGCCCTCGTCCCCTGCGACGTCGTGGCGTTCAACGAGGTCGACCCGACGGCCGACCGGATCGTCTTCCGGGCCGAGCCGGCGTCGTTCCCCTTCCCGCCCGACACCGACGCCCTCGTCGCCGCGCTGGCCGACCGCCACCCGCTGATCCGGCACATGGCCACGACCGGCGACGGCTCGGCCCATCGGATCAGCGACTTCTGGACGACCGAGGAGTTCCACGCCAGCGAGCTCTACCGGCAGCTGTACCAGCCGATGGGCATCGAGTGCCAGATGGCCATCGCCCTCCCGGCACCACGCCCGGTCATCGTGGGCATCGTGGTCAACCGGTCGTCCTCGGACTTCACCGAACGGGACCGGACGGTCCTGAACCTGCTCCGTCCCCACTTCGTCCAGGCCTGGCACAACGCCCGCGACCGCGCCCGGATGCGGGCGCTGCTCGGTGCCGCCGTCGACGCCGCCGAGCCGGGCGGTGCGGGCCTCGTGGTGCTCTCCGACCCGCCCCAGGAGCTGACGCCGGGGGCGCTGGCGGACCTGTACCGGCAGTTCGGTCCGCCGACGCCAGGGAGTGGACTGCCGGAACGGGTGGACCAGTGGCTGGCCACCCAGCGGGCGCGCCTGGACGACGAGTCGTCGATCGGGTTGCTGACCCCGCTCGTCACCGCGCACGCGGCAGGTCGGGTGGCGCTCCGCTACCTGCCCGGACCGGCCGGCGACCCCGGCGCGCTCCTCCTGCGCGGGCAGTCGCCCGCGCCGCGACGGGCGTCGATCGAGTCGCTGGGGCTCACCCGGCGCGAGGCGGAGATCGTGACCCACGTCATGAGCGGCGAGTCGAACGCGGCGATCGCCCGGGCGCTGGCCGTGTCGCCGGCCACCGTCAAGAAGCACCTGGAGCACGTCTACGACAAGCTCGGCGTGCGCACCCGCGGCCTGCTGACCGCTTTCATGACCGACGTGCTGGACCGGTAGGGGCACCCTCAACGCGACGGACGGACCCCGGAGGGTCCGTCCGTCCTACGTCCATCGGTGTGCCGGTGGGCCCGGCAGCGTCGTCAGCTGAGGAGCTTGGCCTTCTGGGCCTCGAACTCCGCGTCGGTGATGGCGCCGCTCTGCTTCAGGTCGGCCAGCTTGGCCAGCTGGTCGACGCTGCTGTTGGCGCCGGCCGTCTCCCTGACATAGGAGTCGAACGCCTGCTGCTGCTGCTGGGCGGCCTGCTCGGCACGCTCGTGCATCTTGCCGCCGCGCGCGATCAGGTAGATGAGGATGCCGAGGAACGGAAGGATGATCACGAAGAGGACCCACAGGGCCTTGGCGCCGCCACCCATGTCCTTGCTGCGGAAGATGTCACCGAAGATGATGACCAGCAGCCAGAACCAGATGAGGAAGACGAAGATGCCGAGCATCGTGCCGAACAGGTCGGCCAGCGGATAGGTGTAGGCAAGCATGGGTGGCTCCTTGGAGGTTGTTGACTCCTGACAATGTAATCCAGAGTCGCCGACCGGCCGTGCCCGGCGGGGATCGGGGGAGCGCGGTGCCGGTCCGCGCGGGTCGGCGGACGGTTCAGCCGGGCGCGGCCGGGAGGGCCCAGTCCACCCGGATCGGCTTGTTGGAGATGAGCCGGGGGCGCCCGACGGCCGCCGGCCGGTCCGTCGTCCAGGGTGCCGGGGTGGCCATGGTGAGCCCGGCCAGCCCCCGCAGGGCCTGGTCGTAGGAGAAGCGGGCCCAGGCGAACCGCTGCCAGGCCCCGTCCCGGTCGGCCGGCCCGGCCGGGACCACGTCGGCGAGCCGGTCGAGGGCGGCGTCGAACTCGGCCCGGGTGATGGAGATGTCGGGCGCCGGCTCCGACGTCCGGGGCAGGAGCTGGGCCAGCCGCATCGGCGGGGGGAGGGGCAGTCCCGACGCCAGTCCGATCTCGGTCACGGTGGGGATGCCGTGGGCCAGCATCAGCAGGGGGCCCTGGAGCCGGGCGGCCGCATCGGCGTCGAGCGAGGCGACGCCACCTGACAGGAGGAGCGCGCCGGCGTCGAGCAGCGCGCCCACCGAGGCCACCCAGGACTGTCCGGGGTTCGTCTCGGGGAAGTAGCACAGGGCGGGGAAGGCGCAGTGGGTCTGGTCGAGCTCGAGCAGCCACTGCATGGCCGAGCGCCACAACTCGGGGTTGTCGACGGCGTCGAAGGCGTGCAGGGCGACCAGCATGTCCACGCCCGACCCCGGCGTCCCGGTGAAGGGTCGCAGCGTGCTGATGCCCTTCTCGCGCTCGCGGTGGGCCGAGTAGATGGTGGGGAGGTAGCTGATCAGCAGGGCCACCAGACCGAGGCCGATGATGGCCTCGATGAACGAGGTCCAGCTCTGGACGCCGCCGTGGGGTGCGGCGAAGCCCAGCGTGGTGACCGAGGAGCCGCTGATCTCGAAGGAGTGCTCGAGGGTGCCGGCGTCCATGCCGTAGAAGAGGAGGGTGAAGCCGAGGATGACGGCGAACATCCACACCAGCGGCAGGCTGATGAGGGCCACGGGTCCGTAGAGGCCGCGCAGGTTGTCCGCCCACGACTGGCTGCGCCAGCGGTGGACCATGAGCCGGTCGATGACGGCGAACGTGACCCGGGTGAGCCGGGTGAAGCTGCTGCGGGGGAGCACGACCGTCTCGAGCGCGGACACCAGCACGGCGCCGACGATGCAGACCCCGGCCACGATGGCCACCACCCGCACCCAGGTGTCGGGGGAGGACGTGGTGGCGAGCACGGTCGGCACCCGGTCAGGCCGCCGGCGCGGGGGCCCGTCGGCGGCGCAGGTCCGCCGGCGTCTGGGGCATGTGGGCGCTGAGCACGTAGGCGACCACCACGGCCACGATGACCAACGGCGTGACGCTCAGGCCGTCGCTGGCGAAGAGCAGGATTGCGAGCAGGGTCGAGGTCAGCGGCAGCTTGAGCATGACCGTGGCCATGGCGCCGATGCCCATGGCCACCGCCGGCACCAGGACGAGGCCGGGCAGGTGGGACCCCGCCACCCCGATGGCCGCGCCGATGAACATGGCCGGGAAGATCGGCCCGCCCCGGAACGCCGACAACGAGAAGGCGTAGGCGATGGCCTTGGCCACGGCCAGCACCACCAGTGCGCCCACCGTCCAGGTCGAGGCCTTGAGCACCAGGTCGGGCAGCGCGGTCTGTCCCGAGAAGAGCACGTACTGGGTGCCGTGGTGGGTCAGCTCGGCGAACCCGATGGCCACCCCGGCCACGATCAGGCCGATCACGGGGGTGATCAGCATGCGGTGCTTCACGACGATCGTCTGGAGGGCGAGCGAGGCCAGGCGGATGGCCGTGCCGACCAGGACCGCCACGACTCCGATGGCCAGGGCCCAGCCGAACAGCGCGCCGGTCGGATGGGTGAAGGGCGGCAGTCCCGGGATGGCCAGCGAGAAGGTGCCGAGTCCGGTCAGGTTGTCGAGACCGACGAAGATCAGCGTGCCGATGCCGGCGGCCAGCAGCCCCGGCACCAGGACCAGGCCGAGCACCGGCCCGCCCAGACCGGTCACCTCCATCAGCAGGAAGGCGCCGACGATGGGGGAGCCGAGCAGGGTGCTGACGGCGGCGAAGCTCCCGGCCGCCGCCATGACGACTCCCGCCATGGGTGGCGCGTCCTTGGCCGCCAGCCGTACGGCCAGGGCACCGAGTCCGCCGCCGATGGCGATGAGCGGTGCCTCGGGACCGAGCACCACGCCGAGGGCCAGGGTGGCCAGCGCGGCCAGCACCACCCCCGGGAGCTCGGCTGCGGTCGGTGCGCCGCCGCCGGCCTGGAACCCGTTGGCCGGCTCGTGGCCGGACGTGCCGGGCAGGTAGGTGATGGTGGCGGCCACCAGCACGCCGGCCACCAGCAGGATGGGCACGGGCCACCACACCGGGGTGCCGGCGAAGCCGAGGGCCTTGGGGAGCGACTGGAAGATCCAGGTCTGCAGCTTGGACACCAGGGCCAGGAAGAAGTAGGCCACGGCCGAGACGGGCACGCCGATGACGGCGGCCAGCACCAGCAGCTGCACGTAGCTTCTCGACTTCAGCAGCTCCATCGGGTCGGGGGCGGCCGCCGGTGCGGCGGGTGTCGCCGGGGCCGCCGGTGCGGCCGCCGCCTCGGATGCCGGTGCCGCCGGTGCGGCCCCGGTGTCACTCATCGTCGGGCCAGCTGTTGCGGCGACTCCACTTCATGAAGAAGGCGACCACCAGCACGACGGCCAGCCCTCCGAAGATGATGATGTAGAACACGGTTCTCCTCCACCCCACATGGACGGCACGACCTTAGGTCGTGCGGGAGGTGGGATCGCGTTGCAGTCCGGTTGCCCGGTGTGCGCGGTCCCCGGGCGGGGTGGCCACGGGGGTTAGGGTGAGGTCGGCTGCCGGTTCGGGGCAGTCTCAAGACCGCGTGAGGAGCACGACAATGCTTGCCTACAACTACCCCATCCTCGACCTCATCTGGACGATGTTCATGTTCTTCGTGTTCGTCCTCTGGATCTGGCTGCTGATCGCCGTGTTCATGGACATCTTCCGCAGCCACGACCTGAGCGGCGGTGTGAAGGCCCTGTGGGTGTTCTTCATCATCATCCTCCCGTTCCTCGGCGTGCTCATCTACCTCATCGCCCGGGGCGGCAAGATGCACGAGCGTGCCGCCGAGCAGGCGGTCCAGCAGCAGAAGGCGTTCGACGCCTACGTCAAGCAGGCCGCCGGCTCGGGCAGCACCGCCGACGACCTGGCCAAGCTGGCCGACCTCAAGCAGAAGGGCGTGATCAGCGACGCCGAGTTCGAGGCCCAGAAGGCCAAGATCCTGGCCTGATCCGACAGACGTGGCGGCCGGTGGCCGCTCCCCGGGCCGAGTGCGCCGGGGGGCGGCCACCGTCGCGTCCGGACGAGGGGTGTCCCCGGCCGCACCCGGGCGCGCCGGTACAGTGTCCGCGTGACAAACAATCCCGCGGAGGTGCCCGACGACTCGGCGGAGGAGCTCCGCCACGAGGTCGAGGTCCTGGAGGCGGAAAACGATGCCCTCCGGCACCAGGTGGAGGGCGGCACCAAGGTGAAGCGCCGGCGCGGCCGGACGATCGCTTCGTGGGTGCTGGTGGTGCTGGCCTGCCTGCTGGCCGTGCTGTCGGTGGTGGTCGTCTACGCCCGCAACGAGCTGCTCAACACCGACACCTTCGTCTCCACCGTGGCCCCGCTGGCCAAGGACCCGGCCGTGCAGACGGCGGTGGCCACCCGGGTCAGTGAGAACCTCGTGGCCCGGACCGACGTCGAGCAGCGGATCAAGAACGCCCTGCCGCCGAAGGCCGGGTTCCTGGCCACGCCCATCAGCGGGGCGGTCCAGACCGCCACCTACCAGATCACCCTCAAGCTGGTGCAGAGCCAGCAGTTCCAGCACCTGTGGGAGCTGGCCCTGCGCCAGTCGCACGAGCAGGTCGACAACCTGCTGCTCGGCAACAAGGTCGGCGCCCTCCAGTCCACCAACGGCAAGGTCACCGTCGACCTCAGCCAGGTCGAGGCGGCGGCCAAACAGCAGCTGGCCGCCCACGGCCTGACCGTGTTCGACAAGGTGCCGAGCTACTCGGGATCGCCCCTGGTGCTCTTCCAGTCCGATCAGCTGGCCAAGCTGCAGCGCTGGGTGCGCTTCCTCAACCATCTGGCCCTACTGCTGCCCATCCTGTCGCTGCTGGTGTTCGCCGGGGCCGTGCTGCTGGCCAAGGACCGACGGCGGGGCCTCGTCCACGCGGCGGCCGGGCTGGCCGTGTCGATGGCCGTCCTGTTGATCGGGGCCAACGTCGGCCGCAACCAGTACCTGGCCTCCATCGGGCCCCACCAGTCGAAGCCGGCCACCACCGCCGTCATCGACACCGTCGACGCCTCGCTGCTCGACTCCGTCCGCACCATCCTGGTGGTGGCGGCCGTGGTGGCCCTGGTCGCCTTCGTGGTCGGCCTCGGCCCGGTGCGCCGCTGGTGGGCCGACCGCACCACGCCGGCCTGGCTGACCGGGGGACGGGTGCACGACGCGGTGGCCGCCCACCGCAGGGCCTACCAGTGGCTGGTGGTGGTGCTCGGCCTGGTGGTGCTGGTGCTGTGGAACCAGCCGACGGTGTTCGTGGCCGTCATCGTGGTACTGGTGACGTTCCTGGTGGTGATCGCGGTCGGCGTCTACGGCCGGGGCGCCCCGGCTGCAGCGCCGCCGGTGGAGGGTGGTCCGCCGGCAGACACCGGGGTCCCGAGCGGGGCCGCCGCCCCCTGACCTGGTGACGGCACCGTGACCGGACCGTCGGCGCGCGACTGGTGGCTGGCCCTCGAGCCCGTCCACGCCGTCGTCTACTTCGACCCGGCCTGCCTGGCCGCCATGGACGGCCTGGGCATGCGGGGCTTCTGGATGGGCTATTTCGCCGGGCGGGCCGCTCCGTTCGGCGCCATCGGCCCGGACCTGGTGACGGCCACCTTCTTCAACTTCCACCCGTCCCGGGCGTCCCGGGTGCTGCCCGACGCCTGGGGCCACGCCTCACCCGGCGACGTCTGGGCCACCCGGCGCCACTCGGCGGCCGCCACGCTGCGCCGGGTCGACCCGGGCGTGGCCGCCACCGCCGCCCGGGTGGTGCCGGGCCTGCGCCGCCTGCTCGACGGCGTGCCCGACGCCGGCCGGCCGCTCTTCGCCGCCACCCGTGCCACCGGTGAGCCGGACGACCCGGTCGAGGCCCTCTGGCACTGGTGCTCCTGCCTGCGCGAGCACCGGGGCGACGGCCACGTGGCCGCGCTGACCGCGGCCGGCCTCGACGGCTGCGAGGCGCTGGTGCTCTTCGCCGGGGCCGGCGGGCCCCCGGCCGACCTGCTGCAGCGCTCGCGGGGCTGGTCGCCCGAGGAGTGGGCCTACGCCGAGGACCGGCTGGCCCGGCGCGGGCTCCTGGAGGGCGGGACGGCCACGACGGCCGGCCTCGATCTGCGACGCTGGGTCGAGACGACCACGGACGACCTGGCCGGCATGGTCACGGAGCGGGCCGGTGCCGAGGGCGCCACTCTGCACCACGACCTGGCCGGGGTGGCCGCCGCCGTGCGGGCGGCCGGCACCATCACCTACCCGAACCCGATGGGACTGCCCGAGCCGGACTGAACGGGTCGGGCAGTCAGTCCGTCGCCGGGCCTGGGTCCGCCGTCCCGGCCGCCGGCACGGCCGCACCCTCGGCCGCCGGCGACCCGTCCCCGGATGCCGTGCCCATGCGGGCCTCGGCCCCGCCCTCGTCCCACTCGACGATGGAGGCGAGGAACTCGTCCGTCTCGGCCTGGGCGGCCAGCATGCGCTTTTCCGCGCCGACGGCCAGCAGCCGCCCGAGCACGGGGATCTCCCACAGCGACTCGGCCCGCAGGATGGCCATCACCACCGGCACCAGGTGCTCGGCCGTGTCGAACACGACGTAGCGGGGCAGCCACTCGGGCTCGTACTTGGCGTTGAACTTCCACAGCGACTCGATCTGGGCGAAGTTCGACAGTCGCTTGAGGAACCACCGCTCGGCCCGCTGGGCGGCGCCGTCGCCCTTCTCGCCGGCCAGGGTGGAGCGCATGGCGGCGAAGTTGAGGCTGAGGCCGTCGAGGCCCCGGGCCGCCATGTGCTCGATGGTCGAGCAGAGGGCGAAGTCGAGCAGCCCGTTCGGGTGGTCGCCCGGGTCACGGCGCATGAGGTCGAGCGAGTAGCCGTTGATGCCGGTCGAGGGCACGAACTGGCACATGGCCGCCGCTCGACCCTCCTGGTCCCGCACCACCGTCAGCAGCAGCCCCGTGTCGCGCGGGTCGAAGACCCGGCCGAGCATCATCGAGAAGCCCCGCTCGTGCTCGCCCTGGCGCGACAGCCGCATCAGGTCGGTCAGCTCGCCGACCAGGCTCGGGTCGATGCGGGAGGGGTCGTGGAAGGTGACGGTGTAGCCGTACTTCTTGATGCGGTTGTGGGCCTGGCGGAGGCCCTTCATGTGCTTGCCGGCCAGGCTGAACTCCTGGACCCGGACCACCGCCTCGTCACCCAGGTAGATGTTGTGCATGCCCGAGTCGCGGTAGGTGGGCAGCCAGTCCTCGCCCGCTCCCATGACCGCGGTGGTCCACCCGTGGGTGTCGGCAAAGGCCCGGAACGCGCCCCACACCTGCTCGCGCTCGTTGCGGGGGCCGATGGGGTCGGGCGAGATGAGGCACACGCCGCCGTAGACGGCGTACGCCACCAGGCTGTCCCGGTGGAAGAACCACTTCTTGTCGGAGCGCAAGGCGAAGTAGTCGAGGGTGGACGACCCGTGCCGGCGCACGATGTCGCGGGCCCGGTACTCGGCGGCCCGGCCCGACCCGAGGCGACGGTCGACCACCGGGCGGGTCAACAGGTAGAGGGTGATGGCCACCAGGCTCAGGCCGACGGTCATCAGGGCCGGGGTCAGGAAGCGGTCGGCCCGCTCGGGCAGGTCGATGGTGGTGATGCCGACGAAGCGCTCGGACACGGCCCAGAACGTCGTCCACCAGGGCAGCACGTCGTTGGCGTGGTGGTGGCGGAGGTGCCCGAACAGCTCGAGGGAGACGGTGGCCAGGACGGCCACCCCCACCGCCACGCCGGCCAGGGTGAAGAGCGCGGAGCGCAGCGACGTGGCGTCGGAGGCGGCCTGGAACTCCTTGCGGTTCACCACCAGGAAGGCCAGCACCGCCCCGGCGATGAGCGACTCCTCGATGTCGGCCCCGGCCACCAGGTGCAGCAGGATGGTGCCGGCCAGCAGCACCACCGACACCCGCCAGGCCCGGCGCTGGCCGCGCAGCACGCCCCGGCCGAGGGCGATGAGGGCCAGCCCGGCCATGGCCACCAGGGCGCCGGCGGCCACGCTGGCCCGCAGCGGCAGGTACTGCTCGACGGTGTGGAGGCGGCCCCGCAGGGGCGGGGTGATGGAGTCGAGTAGGTCGATGATGCCGGTGACGAGGATGGCGCCCGCTCCCCAGCGGCGGACCCGGCGGGTGCGCCGATGGGCCTGCCGCAGGTCGGGCGCGGGCGGCCACGACTCGCCCACCGGGTAGGAGGCGACCAGCGACGGGTGGAGCGATCCGCCCACCCGACCCCGGGTCACCACCCGCTCGAGGCGGCTGGGTGACGGCAGCTCGTTGTGGGCCAGCAGCAGGCGCACGTGGAGCTCGGCCCCCGACTCGATCTCGACCCAGCTCACCCACTGGCTGTGGAGGAACACCGGCGGCAGGCCGAAGCGGCCCCGGTGCTCGGACACCACCTCGGCGGTGGCGCCCACGTTGGCGTAGAAGCCGGTGCCGAGGTTGGTGAGCTCGGAGCGGAAGGTGGCCGCGGTGATGAGCCCGGCATAGCCCTGGGCGACCACCCGGCGGGCGTCGTCGCGGGCCGTGTCGTTGGCGCCGGCCTCGGTGCGGACCTCCTCCAGGGCGCCGCCGCCCAGGATCGACCACATGCGGCGGCTCAGCAGGCCGAGCACGACGGCCATGACGGCCAGCACGACCACGGCCACGCCGAGGGCCACCACCAGCTGGTCGTTGAGGTCGGCGGCGTGGGCGTGGCGCACCACCCGGGCGGGCAGTCCGGCGCCGAGGTGGTCGAGCACCCACGGGGTGACGGCCACCCGCAGCAGCAGGGCCACGGCGAAGGGCACCAGCAGCCACCAGGCGTAGCGGCCGAAGCGGCGGTAGAGGGTGCGCGACACCACGAAGCGGGTCAGGCAGGACGGGTTGCTCAACTGGTCCACCCCGTCCAGCCAGGGGGCGTCCTCGGGGGTGGCCTGGGCCACCGAGCGCCAGTGGCGGCCGGTCGAGTCCTCCACCCCCGGCTTGGCGTCGGCCGTCGGCCCGTCCTCGGGCGTGCGGGCGTAGACGTGCACGCCCGGTTCCACCCGCACCACGCGGGTGCCCGTGCCGGTGTGGACGTGGAGGTCCACCGCACCGAGGTGCTCCACCCCGGCGGCGGCCAGGCTGGCCACCACGTCGGAGGTCTCGGGCCCCACCCGGGGCCCCTGGGCGATCGACTCGGGCTCGTGGGTGCCGCGCTGGCGCAGGATGCGACGCTCGTCCACCTGCAGGAAGCGGAGGAAGGCCCGGGCCAGGGCCGGGTGGGCGTCGATGGCCCGGCCGGCCGAGGACAGCGGGTCGTCGCAGCCGGTCAGGTCGAAGAGGTTGCCGGCGATGATGAGGAGACCGGGCCCGTCCCAGGTGTCGAGGGCCTGGGCCAGCTCGCCGGTCAGGGCCAGGCTCGAGGGGGTGGCCTCGGGGGTGAGCAGGAGGTCGCTCACCACCATGACCCGGCGCCCCAGGGGCACGTCCACGCGGGTGCCGCCGGGGTCGGGCGTGAAGGTGGCGGGGGACGCGACGGGGGCGGGGCCCGGAGAGGCCGCCGCCGGGGCCTCGATGTCGGTGGTCGCGGTCACGGCCCCTCCAGTCTACGACCCTCCCGGCGTTAGGCTGAGGCGTGTCGAGCCGCCGGCCGCGCGGCCAGGACCTGGGACGACAGCCGTCGCCGGCCCTGGTGGGGAGGCCGCGGCGGACGCCCGGACGGTCAGCAGCCAAGGGGGAACCGTGACCGATACACCCAGCACCGAGCCGACGATCGAGGACTACTTCACCGAGGAGCGGGTGTTCCCGCCTCCGGCCGACTTCGCGGCGCGGGCCCTGGTCACCGACCCGGCCGTCTACGACGGGGCCGCCGACCTCGGCCCGGACTTCTGGGCCCAGCAGGCCGGCGCGCTCGACTGGTTCCGGCCCTGGGACACGGTGCTCACCTGGGACCTGCCGTTCGCCCGGTGGTTCGACGGCGGCACCCTCAACGTCTCCTACAACTGCCTCGACCGCCACGTGGCCGCCGGGCGGGGGGACAAGGTGGCCTTCCACTGGGAGGGCGAGCCGGGCGACACCCGGACCATCAGCTACGCCGACCTGCTGACCGAGGTGTGCCGCTTCGCCAACGTGCTGAAGGGACTCGGTGTCGGCCGGGGCGACCGGGTGGCCGTGTACATGCCGATGGTGCCCGAGCTGGCCGTCACCATGCTGGCCTGCACCCGCATCGGCGCCGTGCACTCGGTCGTGTTCGGCGGGTTCTCGTCCGACGCCCTGCGCGACCGGATCCTCGACGCCGAGGCCAAGGTGGTGGTCACGGCGGACGGCGGCTGGCGGCGCGGCCAGGGCGTGGGCCTGAAGGGCAACGTCGACGCCGCCGTGGCCGAGACGCCCTGTGTCGACCACGTGGTCGTGGTCGAGCGGACCGGGAACGACACGGTGGGCGGTCCGGTCGCCATGGCGGCCGGCCGGGACCACTGGTGGCACGAACTCATGACGGGCGAGGACGCAGCGGCCGGCGGGGCCCCGGACGACACGTGCGAGCCCGAGCACATGGACGCCGAGGACCTCCTCTTCATCCTCTACACCTCGGGCACCACCGCCGCCCCCAAGGGCATCATGCACACCACGGGCGGCTACCTCACCCAGGTGGCGTACACCCACCGCGTCGTCTTCGACCTCCACCCCGACGAGGACGTCTACTGGGCCGCCGCCGACATCGGCTGGGTGACCGGCCACAGCTACATCGTCTACGGCCCGCTGGCCAACGGGGCCACCTCGGTCATGTACGAGGGCACGCCGGACACCCCGGGTCGGGACCGCTGGTGGTCGATCATCGAGCGCTACGGCGTGACCATCCTCTACTGCGCGCCGACCGCCATCCGGACGTTCATGAAGTGGGGCCCCGAGGAGCCGGCGAAGCACGACCTGTCGAGCCTCCGCCTGCTCGGGTCGGTGGGCGAGCCCATCAACCCCGAGGCCTGGATGTGGTACGCCGAGCACATCGGCGGCGGCACCTGCCCGGTCGTCGACACGTGGTGGCAGACCGAGACGGGCGCCATCATGATCGCCCCGCTGCCGGGCCTCACCACCACCAAGCCGGGCTCGGCCACCTTCCCGCTGCCCGGCATCGGGGTCGAGGTGGTCGACGAGGAGGGCCGGGCCATCGAGCGGGGCGGCGGCTACCTGACGCTGACCACGCCGTGGCCGGCCATGCTGCGCGGCATCTACGGCGACCCGGAGCGCTACCGGGACACCTACTGGAGCCGCTTCGACGGCCGCTACTTCGCCGGGGACGGGGCCAAGATCGACGACGACGGCTACCTGTGGCTGCTCGGCCGGGTGGACGACGTCATGAACGTGTCGGGCCACCGGATCTCCACCACCGAGGTGGAGTCGGCCCTGGTCGACCACCACCTGGTGGCCGAGTCGGCCGTGGTCGGCGCCGTCGACCCGACCACCGGCCAGGCCATCGTGGCCTTCGTGACGCTGGTGGCCGACGCCGGCGAGCCCGACGACGCCCGCGGCCAGGAGCTGCGCGCCCACGTGGCCGGCAAGATCGGTCCGATCGCCCGGCCGAAGACCGTCATCTTCACCGACGAGCTGCCCAAGACGCGCAGCGGCAAGATCATGCGCCGCCTGCTGCGGGACGTGGCCGAGGGCCGGGTGCTGGGCGACACCACCACCCTGGCCGACCCGGCCGTGGTGGAGGAGATCCGCCGCCTGTCGGCCAGCTCACCGGGCGAGGAGTAGCGGGGTGGGGGATCCGGGCAACTGGGCCTGGCACCACGGGAGGATCGAGCAGCCGGGCCAGGCGGTGGTGTTCGACATGGACGGCGTGCTGTCCGACGCCGTCGGCCGCCAGCACTTCATCGAGCGGGGCCGGCGCGACTGGGACGCCTTCTTCGACGCCTGCGGCGAGGACGCGGTCATCGACGAGCTGGCCCGGGTGCTCGAGCTGCTCGACCCGACGCTGCAGATCATCCTGCTGACCGGCCGGCCGATGCGGGTGCAGCCCCAGACGCTGGCCTGGCTCGAGCGCTACGAGCTGCGGTGGGACCTGCTGGTGATGCGGGCCCGGGGCGACTACTCGCAGGTGACCTGGTACAAGCGGGACTCGGTGGAGGAGCTGCGCCAGTTCGGGTTCGACCTGCGCCTCGCCTTCGAGGACGACCCCAACAACTTCGCCATGTTCCACGCCATGGGCATCCCCTGCGTGTACATCCACTCCGGCTACTACGAGTAGGGGCGACCGCCCTCAGGCGCTGCCGACACGGCGGCGGGGCCGCACGGCCAGCCACCACCCGGCCACCAGGGCCACGGCCGAGGCCACCAGCACCGGCGTGTCCCCCCACCGCACGTACACCGTCCAGCCGTCGCGCAGGCCGAGGTCGGCCGGCACCACCTGGCGGGCCCCGAGCACCGACCGGGCCAGCAGCCTGCCACGGTGGGTGATCCACGCCGAGTACCCGGTGGGCGCGGCCTGCAGCAGGTCCCGTCCCTGCTGGACGGCCTGCACCTCGCTGGCCGCGATCTCCTGGGTCGGGATCTGGGCCGTCGCGTAGGAGGAGGTGTTGGTGGGCACGATGAGCACCTGGGCGCCGGCCCGGACGGCCGAACGGCCCCGGTCGGCGTAGAAGACCTCGAAGGAGATCATGGCGCCGAGCCGCCCGGCCGGGGTGGTGAGCATGCCCGAGCCGGTGCCGGGCACGGCGTCGAGGGGCACGGCCGACAGATCGGCCAGATGTGCGAAGAACGAGCGGTAGGGGACGTACTCGCCGAAGGGGACGCGGTGGACCTTTTCGTAGCGGTCGACGATGGCACCGTCGGGACCGAAGGCCACCACCTCGTTGCGGAAGGCGGTGGGCGACACGTTCTCGGTCACGCCGACCACCAGGGTGGCGTGCAGGGCCACGGCCAGCTCGGACAGCGCGGCCTGTTCCGGGTCGTCGGCCAGGGGCCGGTCGAGGGAGACGACGTCCTCGGGCCACAGCACCAGATCGGGCGAGCGCGCCGTGTGCGGCAGCAGCCGGTCGGTGGCCGACAGCGCGGCGGCCAGCACGGTCGCCGACGCCACCTCGGACTTGCGGTAGCCGCGCACCCCGCCCCCCTGCACGGCGGCGGCGCCTACGGTCCGGACCACGGGCCCGCCGTCGGGGGCGTGGGCGGCTGCCACCGCGGTGCCGGCCAGGGCGGCCATGGCGACCGCCCCGGTGGCCGCCAGGGTGGTGAGGCCGACCACGGCACGCGCCGCCACCGGGGGCCGGTCGTCCCCGGGGTGGAGCCGGTCGAAGCGGGCCGCCCGGCGGCCGTCGCGCAGGGCCCGGGCCAGCGCCAGGCCGAGGGCGCCGACCGCCACCCCGCCGGTGTACACGGCGGCGGTCAGGCCGAGGGGGCCGCCGATCCGGGCCACCCCGAGCACGGGTCCGCCGGCCTGTCCCAGGAACACGCCGCCGATGGGCAGCCCGCCGAAGGGCCAGGTCTGGCGGACGGCCTCGGCCAGGGTGAGGGCGGCGGGAAAGGCCAGGGCCCGCGCCACCACCGGGCCGCGGGGCACGGCCAGGCAGGCCACCCCGGTGAAGAGGGCCTCCACGGCGATGAGCACGGCCGCCCCGGCCAGGGTGAAGGCCCGGGCGAACAGGAGGCCCGGGACGTAGCAGCCGATCCCGGCCAGCCAGCCGGCCCACAGCCGGGTGCGGGGCCGCAGGCCGCCGAGCCGCCACCACAGCAGGCCGGCGGCGGGGAAGGCCAGGACCCAGAACCCCCACGGCGGGAGCGACAGCGCCAGCCCGAGGCCCGAGGCCAGCGCCGGCAGGGCCACCGCCCCGCGCCGGGGGTCGGTGCGGTCGGGGTCGGACCGGGCCATGCGTAGCTTCGACGGCCGCCACGGCACCTCGCCGTCGGCCCCCGTCGGTGGGTCGGCGCCGGGGGGCGGAGGTGGAGCCAGCGTCGGCAGGCCGTCCGGCCCCGGGCCCGTCACCCGGTGGCGGCCGGGGCGGCGCCCTCGAGCGACCGCCGCACGGCCTGTGCCGCGGCCCGGCCGCTGCCGACGACGGCTGGGATGCCGACGCCCCGGTAGGCGCTCCCGGCCACGGCCACCGCCGGCAGCTTGGCCACCGCCTGCTCGATGGTCGAGGTGCGGGTGAGGTGGCCGACCCGATACTGCGGGAAGGCACCGTGCCACCGGGTCACCATCGAGGCGCGGGGCGGCCCGGCCACGTCCAGCACGGCCGACAGCTCGGCCAGCACCGCCGCGGTCAGCTCGTCGTCGTCGAGCGCTTCCGGCCGGTCGTCGCCCAGCCGGCCCACCGACAACCGGACGAGCTCGTCCTCGGGCCGGGCCAGCCCGGGCCACTTGCGGCTCAGGTAGGTGCAGCCGGTGACGAGCGGGGTGCGCCCGGCGATGGTCGACGTGCGGGGGACGAGGAACCCGGTGCCCACCAGCGGGCTGCGGACGGCACCGGCCGGGAACGACAGGGTGACCACCGTCACCGACGAGTGCTCGATGTCGGCCAGCAGCGACGACGCCAGCGGCGCGTGGTCGCCGAGCAGGCCGGCCGCCTGTCCGGCCGGCACGGCCAGGACGACGCCGTCGACGTCGAGGGTGCGGGCCGTGTCCGTGCCGCCGTCGGTCGTGGCCAGGGCGGCCACGTCGCCCGCCAGGGTCAGGCGCCAGGGCGCGCCCGGCCCGTCCGGCAGGCGGTCCATGGCCTCGACGGCCACGCCGGTGTGGACGGCGACGCCGCGGGCCACCAGGGCGTCGGCCAGCTCGGCGGGCAGCCGGGCGTTGCCGCCCTCCAGGGACCAGAACACGGGGGGCGGCGCCGCACCGGGCCGCGGTGGCGCGGCCGGCGGCGTCTGGCCGGGGGTGGGTGGGCGGCGCAGGGCGCGGATGAGGCTGCCCGACTGGCGGTCGGCGGCCAGCAGGGGCGGGAAGGTCGACTCGGCGCTGAGATCGTCGACGCCGCCGGCGTGGATGCCGCCCACCAGCGGGTCGACCAGGCGCTCGACCACCTCGTGGCCGAGCCGGGCGCCGACGATGTCGCCCACCGACCGGTCGGCGGTGGCCCGGGAGTCGCCCCGGTGGGGCGTCACCAGGTCGAGGCCGGCCCGGGCCAGCCCGACCGGGCCGAGGATGCCGGAGCGGATCATCGGCCACGCCCGGGTCGGCACGCCCAGGTTGACGCCGTCGGGCATGGCCCGCAGCCGGCCCCGCACCCACAGCGACGCGCCGGAGGCGCCGGGCGCCACCAGCGCGCCGGTCAGGCCGAGTTCGTCGCACAGCCGGGTGGCCTCCGGCCGGCGGGCCAGGAAGGCGTCGGCGGCCACGTCGACGGTCCGGCCGCAGAACTCGGTGGAGCGGACCTTGCCGCCGGCCCGGGTGCCCGCCTCCAGCACCACCACCCGTGGCGGGGCGCCGCCGTCGGACGCCGTGACCAGCTCCCAGGCGGCGGCCAGCCCGGCCATGCCGCCGCCGACCACGGCCACGACGGGGCCGCGGGGCGGGCCGCCGCTCACGGTCGGTCCGCCGGCCGGCCGCCGTCGGCGGCCTCCAGGACCACCCCGGCCAGCAGGTGCAGGAACGCCGGGTCGGCGTTGAGCGACTCAGTGCGGGCGAAGGCGATCCCGAGGGCGTCGGCCCGGGCCCGGGCCTCGATGTCGAGGTCGTAGAGGACCTCGAGGTGGTCGGACACGAACCCCACCGGGCAGACCACCACGGCGGTGGCGCCGTCGGCCGCCACCCGGTCCATCTCGGCCAGGAGGTCGGGCCCGATCCACGGGTCGGCGGTCCGGCCGGCGCTCTGCCAGGCCGTGCCCCAGGTCACCGTGGTGTCGTCGTCGAGGCCCAGCAGGGCGGCAACGTCCGCCCCGGTCTCGGCCACCTGGTCGGGGTAGTCGTCACCTTCGGCCACGACCCGCTGGGGCAGGCTGTGCGCGGTGAAGAACACCGCTGTCCGGGCCCGCGCCGCCGCGTCCAGCCCGGCCAGGGCGGCCCGGGTGCGTTCGGCCAGCAGCCCGGCGAACCCGGGGGCCCGGTGCCACGAGGGCACGGCCGTCACCTCGAGCGGCGGTGTGCTGACGGCGGCGGCCGCACCGGCGCGGTCGAGGTACTCGCCCGACCCCATGGTCGAGCGGTGGGGCGTGAGCACGACGGCCACCACCCGCGCCGCGCCCTCGGCGGCCAGCTCGGCCACCGCGTCCTCGATGGTCGGGTCGACGTACTTGGTGCCGAGGCGCACGAGGAACCGCCCGGGCGCCGCCGCGTCGAGGGCGGCCGTCAGCCCGTCGACCTGGGCCCGGGCCCTGGCCGTCAGGGGCGACGTCCCCCCGATCGCCTCGTAGCGCCCGACCAGCTCGGCCAGCAGCTCCGGGGTGGGGGGCCGGCCCCGCCGGATGCGGGTGTAGAAGCCCTCGATCTCCGCCGGGGTGGCCGGCGTGCCGTGGGCCATCACCAGGACGCCGACCGTCACGGGGCGGGCTCCACCCCGGCCCGGCCCTCGGCGTGGACCAGCGCGACCACCTGCTCCAGGATGCCGGGGTCGGTCTCGGGCAGGACGCCGTGCCCGAGGTTGAAGACGTGCCCGGGGGCCGTGCCGGCGCGGGACAGGACCTCGCGGGTCTCGGCGGCCGCCACGTCCCAGCCGGCCAGGCACATGGCCGGGTCGAGGTTGCCCTGCACCGCCTTGTCCGGCCCCACCCGCCGGCGGGCCTCGTCCAGCGGCACCCGCCAGTCGATGCCCACGACGGAGGTGCCGGCCGTGGCCATGAGGGGCAGCAGCTCGCCCGTGCCGACGCCGAAGAGGATGGTGGGCGTGCCCGGATGGGAGGCCTCGAGGTCGGCGAAGAGGCGCCGGAGGGACGGCAGCACCAGCTGCCCGTAGTGCTGCGGGGTGAGGATGCCGGCCCAGCTGTCGAACACCTGGACGGCCGATGCCCCGGCATCGAGCTGCGAGCGCAGCGAGGCCAGCGCCATGTCGGTCAGCCGGTCCACCAGCCGGCGCCAGAGGTCCGGCTCGTGGTGCATGAGGGCCTTGACCCGGGTGAAATTCTTCGACGGCCCGCCCTCGACCAGGTAGCTGGCCACGGTGAACGGCCCACCGGCGAAGCCGATGAGCGGGACGTCGAGCCGGGCGGCCAGCAGTTCCACCGCCTCGATCACGTAGGGGGTGTCGGTCCCGGGCTCGAGGGGCCGGAGGCGGTCGAGGTCGGCGGCCGACCGGAAGGGCTCGGTCACCACCGGCCCGGTGCCCGGGGCCACGTCGACGCCGAACCCGACGGCGGCGGCCGGGACGACGATGTCACTGAAGAAGATGGCGGCGTCGGTGCCGTAGCGGTCGACGGGCTGGCAGGTGAGCTCAGCCACCAGCTCGGGCTGGCGGATGGCGTCCAGGATGCTGCCCGGGCCCCGGGCCGCCCGGTACTCCGGCAGCGAGCGTCCCGCCTGACGCATGAACCACACCGGCACGTGGGCCACGGACTGCCCGCGGCAGGCCCGGATGAACGGGGCGTCGTCGAAGCGGCCGGGCGCGGGAGCGGCCCCGCCCGGCGCACGGGGCGCAGCGGTGGACATGGGGTCGAGTCTAGGAGCCTGGCGCGGGGCGCCCCGGAGCGGCGGCCCGGCCGGGCGCGTACAATCGAGGGTTCCCCTGAGCCGGTCGTGGGGCCGGACGACACGTCCGGACGGGCCCGGGAGCAGACAGGAGGTGGGGCGTGGAGTCGGAGCTCGAGGCGGAGCAGGAGTTCGTGGACCTCGCCTACGCGCGCCTCGACGCCATGCGCGGCGACGCCAATTCCATGCTCGAGGGCGTGCTCGACCTCGGCCGGGGCGGCACCTTCCAGTCCCGCACCGAACGGGACGTCATCGTCCGCACCAGCCTGGCCCGGCTGGAGCAGCTCGACATCGGCGACCAGGCCCTCACCTTCGGCCGTATCGACCGCCTGACCGGCGAGCCCGACCCCGACGGCGGCGACGCCGCCACCGAGACCTTCCACATCGGCCGGCTGGCCATCCACGGGCCCGACCACGAGCCGCTGGTGGTGGACTGGCGGGCCCCGGTGGCCGAGCCCTTCTACCGGGCCACCGGCCGGGACCCGCTGGGGCTGGTCCTGCGGCGGCACCTGGCGCTGCAGGGGCGGAGCGTGGTGAGCGTGGAGGACGAGCGCTTCCACCTTCCCGGCGGCCCGACCGACACGGTGGAGGGCGCCGACGGGGTGGCCCACCCGGGCGACCCGGGGGGCGAGCTGATCGAGGGCGACCTGCCCATCGGCGGCCCGGCCGCCCTGCTGGCCGCCCTCGACCGGGCCCGGTCCGGGCGCATGACGGACATCGTGTCGACGATCCAGGCCGAGCAGGACGAGATCATCCGGTCGCCGCTCAGCGGCGTGCTGGTCGTCCAGGGCGGGCCCGGCACCGGCAAGACGGCGGTGGCGCTGCACCGTGCCGCCTACCTCCTGTACACCCACCGGTTCCCGCTCGAGCGCCAGGGCGTCCTGGTGGTGGGGCCGAACCCGCTGTTCCTCCGCTACATCGAGCAGGTGCTGCCCTCGCTGGGGGAGACGGGCGTGACCCTCTCGACCATCGCCGGCCTGGTGCCCGAGATCCGTATCAAGGAGAACGGCCCGGCCGACGTGGCCCGCCTGAAGGGCGACGTGCGGATGGCCACGTTCGTGGCCCGGGCGGTCCGCACCCGGCAGCGGCCGCTGGCCGAGGACGTGGCCGTGCCCTACGGGGCGCTCGTGCTGCGGCTGACGGCGGCCGACTCCCGCACCATCGTCGAGGGCGCCCGGCGCCGACCCGGCACCCACAACGCCCGGCGCCGGCTGGTCGAGCAGTCCGTGGCCCAGGTGCTGGCCGACCGGGCCCGCCAGACCCAGCAGCGGCTCGGGGTCGGCACGTCGGCGGTCACGGCCTTCCCGGGCTACGAGGACCCGGCCGAGTTCGACGACGACGAGTTCGACTTCGAGGACTTCTCGCGCAAGGTGCGCCGGGTGCCCGAGCTGGCCGCCGCCCTCGACCGCATGTGGCCCCGGCTGTCGCCCCACGAGCTGCTGCACGACCTGTACGGCGCCCCGCCGCTGATCGCCGCGGCCGGCCGGGGGATCCTGTCGGACGAGGAGCTCGCCCTGCTGCGCCGGCCCCGCTCGAGTTCGTTCGACGACGTGGCCTGGACGCCGGCCGACGCCGCCCTGGTCGACGAGGCCCGCCACCTGCTCGGCCCCCGCAACGGGGGGTCGGACGACGCCGTGCGCAAGTACGGGCACATCGTGGTCGACGAGGTCCAGGACCTGTCGCCCATGCAGCTGCGCATGCTCACCCGCCGCTCGCTGGCCGGGTCGATGACCGTGGTGGGGGACATCGCCCAGGCCACCGCCCCGTGGGCGCCGGCGTCGTGGGACGACATCGTGGAGCACCTGCCCCGCCGACGGTCGTCCCGGACGGTGGAGCTGACCGTCAGCTACCGGACCCCGTCCGAGGTGCTCGACGTGGCCGCCCGGGTGCTTGCGGTGGCCGCCCCCGAGCTGACCCCGCCCCGTCCGGTGCGCCGCACCGGGGTCGAGCCCCGCATGCTGCAGGTGACGGGGGAGGCCGGTCCGGCCACCACGGGCGACCTGGCCCGCACCGTGGCCCGCGCCGCCGCCGAGGAGGTGGAGGCCGTGCGCCCGGGCCGGGTGGCCGTCATCGCGCCGGACCAGCTGCGCGGGCTCCTGTCCGAGGCGCTGGAAGCCGCCGGCGTCGCGGCCGTGGACGCCCGCGACCTGCGCCGGGGCGGGCTGTCCGAGCCGCTGGTGCTGCTCGGCGCCGACTCCGCCAACGGCCTCGAGTTCGACTCGGTGGTGGTCGTCGAGCCGGCCGTCATCGCCGGCGAGACGGCGCGCGGGCTGCGCACGCTCTACGTGGCGCTGACCCGGCCGACGCAGCGGCTGACGGTGGTCTCCCTCACCACCCCGCCGGCCGCCCTGACGACCCCCGGCTGAGCCGGCGGAGGAGCGTCGCGGACGACGAAATCCCTGTTCGCACGGGCCGCCGCAACCGCCCGCCGTGAGTTGGCCCCCTGAGCGCAGGATCGACTAGAACTTACGCCGTGACCCAGGCTCTCGCTGCCGATCCGGCCATCACCGCCCATCCGCCGCGGCACCTCCCCGACCGGCCCCCGATGCTGGCGGTGGGTGTCATCATCTGGCTCGGTTCCGAGGTGATGTTCTTCAGCTCGATCTTCGCCGCCTTCTTCACCCTGCGGGCCCACGCCTCGGTGTGGCCGCCGCCCGGCGCCCACCTCGACACCATCCGGGCCGGCATCTTCACCATCATCCTGGTGTCGTCCAGTTTCACCATGCAGAAGGCCGTGTTCGACCAGGAGCGGGGCGAGCGCAAGAGCGCCAAGATCTGGGTCTGGATCACCCTGGTGCTGGGCGCCGCCTTCGTGGCCAACCAGTTCTTCGAGTGGGTCGACCTGTCGAAGGACCCGGCCACCAACCCGCTCCACACGGCCTACGGCTCGATCTTCTACATCTCGTCGGGCCTCCACGGCCTCCACGTGTTCCTCGGCCTGGCCGCCATGCTCTTCCTGCTCTTCCGGTTGCGCGGGCCGGCGGGCGACCCGGGGGAGACGTCCGTCTTCCAGGGCGTCAGCTACTACTGGCACTTCGTCGACGTGGTGTGGGTCGGCCTCTACTCCTGCCTCTTCCTGCTCAAGTGATGCCTGCACCCACCCGCCGCTCCGTCCTCGGCCGCCTCGCCGCGCCCGCCGCCCTCGTCGGCGCCGTGGCCGTCTTCGGCATGGTCGCCTTCTCGTCCGGCCCGGCCCGGGCCGACACCACGACCACCACCACCGCACCGGCCACCGTGTCCACGCTGCCCGGCGCCCAGCCCGGCACCGTGCAGCAGACGCCCACGGCCATCTCGGCCCTGCCCTCGGCCTCGGCCACGGCCAAGGCGAACAGCGCCTCGAACAACTCGGGCATCTACTACACCGACCTGCCGGCCAGCTTCATCAAGCCGGGACAGGCCCTCTTCTCGGCCAACTGCTCGAGCTGCCACGGCAACCAGGCCGACGGCAAGGCCGGCGTCGCCCCCAACCTCCAGGGCCTCGGGGCCGGCACGGTCGACTTCTGGGTGTCGACGGGCCGCATGCCGCTGGCCAACACCAGCGCCCAGGCCACCCGCAAGCCGCCCCGCTTCAACCGGATCCAGACCCTGGAGATCGCCGCCTTCGTGCAGTCGCTCACCCCCGGCCAGGGCACCCAGGTCCCGCTGGTCAAGACGGACGGCGCCGACCTCGAGAACGGCAACACGCTCTTCACCCTCAACTGCGCCGCCTGCCACACCATCTCGGGCGCCGGCGACGCACTGGCCGAGGGCGCCTACGCCCCCAGCCTCCACCTCGCCACCCCGACCCAGGTGGTCGAGGCCATCCGGTCCGGCCCGGGCAACATGCCCCGCTTCGGCCCGGGCAACATCACCAACACCGAGGCGCGTGACATCGCCGCCTACGTGACCGGCGTGCTGCAGCACCCGAACAACGCCGGCGGCGTCGGCCTCGGCGGCATCGGCCCCGTCGGTGAGGGCTTCGTCGGCCTCCTCATCGGCGTCGGGCTCCTGATGCTGGTCTGCTTCTGGATCGGAGATCGCGCGTGAGCGACAACAAGCCCAGCCCGCTGCCGCCGGCGACCCTCGACGACCCGCACCTGCAGACGGCCACCAAGCACCCGGGCCGCATGCAGAACCTGGCCATCCTGGCCATGGTCGTCGGCATGGCCGGCTTCATCGCCTTCATCTGGGTGTACTGGATCGACGCCAGCAACGAGTGGGAGGCGGCCACCCTGGCCGTCGGCATGCTCGGCCTGGGCGTCGGCACCATCGCCTGGGGCAAGTACCTGATGCCCCAGGGGCCCTTCGTCGAGGAGCGCCACGAGTTCCACTCCACCGAGCCCGAGCGCGCGGCGTTCAACGCCGCCATCACCGGCCGCGGCGGCCTGGAGGTCAAGCGCCGGGGCCTGCTGCTCGGCGTGTTCGCCATCGGCGGCGGCATCATGACGCTGGCCCTGCTGGTGCCCGGCCTGCGGTCACTCGGGCCCAAGCCGGCCAAGTCGGAGGACAACGAGGGCCCGACGGAGACGTCGCTGTTCACGACCAACTGGAAGAAGGGCGCACGGGCCGTCACCGTCGACGGCCGCCAGGTGACCTACTCCGACCTCGACGTCGGCGGCGTGCTCACCGTCTTCCCCCGGGGCTTCGAGGGCTCCTCGCCCGACCAGGTCATCCTCATCCGCCTGGCCCAGCTCGGCCCGAACCAGCCGCTCACCACCATGGCGCCCCCCGGCAAGGCCGAGTGGACGGCCGGCGGGTACGTGGCCTACTCCAAGCTCTGCACCCACCTGGGCTGCCCGGTCGGCCTCTACCAGGAGCGCACCCAGAAGCTGGTCTGCCCCTGCCACCAGTCGATCTTCAACGTGAACGCCGGCGCCGTCCCCGAATTCGGCCCCGCGCCCCGCCCGCTGCCCCAGCTCCCCATCGCCTTCGACGACCAGGGTCGCCTGGTGGCCGAGGGGAGCTTCGACCAGGCCGTCGGCCCCGGATTCTGGGAGCGCCCATGATCGACAAGAGCCTCAACTGGATCGACGACCGGCTCGGCGTGGCCAAGGGCGGCCGGACGTTCCTCGACAAGATCTTCCCGGACCACTGGTCGTTCATGCTGGGGGAGATCGCCCTCTACTCCTTCGTGGTGCTGCTCGGCACCGGCGTGTTCCTCACGCTCTACTACGTCCCCTCCGCCCATGAGATCGTCTACCACGGCAGTTACGCACCGCTGCGGGGCCAGCACGTCTCCGAGGCCTACGGCTCGACCGTCGGCCTGTCCTTCGACGTGCGCTCCGGACTGCTGATGCGCCAGGCCCACCACTGGGCCGCCGACATCTTCCTCGGCGCCATCGCCGTCCACATGGCCCGCGTGTTCTTCACCGGGGCGTTCCGCAAGCCGCGTGAGTTCAACTGGGTGGTCGGCGTGCTGATGCTGATCCTCGGCATCGTCAACGGCTTCCTCGGCTACTCGCTGCCCGACGACCTGGTGTCCGGGACCGGTATCCGCATCGCCTACTCGATCATCGAGTCGATCCCGGTGGTCGGCTCCTACCTGGGCTTCTTCCTCTTCGGGGGCAACTACCCGGGCTCGGGTGTGATCATCCCGCGCTTCTACATCATCCACGTGCTGATCGTCCCGGCCATCCTGGTCGGCCTGCTGGCCGCACACCTGGGCCTGCTGGTCAAGCAGAAGCACACGCAGTTCCCCGGCAAGGGCAAGACCGAGGACAACGTCGTCGGCTCGCCCATGTTCCCGACCTTCATGGCCAAGACCACCGGCTTCCTGTTCATGACGGCGGCGGTCATCTTCGGCCTCGGCGGCTTCGCCCAGATCAACCCGATCTGGCAGTTCGGCCAGTACGAGCCGTACCAGATCTCCTACGCCGTGCAGCCCGACTGGTACATGGGCTGGCTGGACGGCGCGCTCCGGATCATGCCGAGCTGGGAGTGGGTGGGCTACGGCCACACCATCCCGCTCGAGGTGTTCCTCCCGGCGGTCATCTTCCCGGGCCTGATCTTCAACATCCTCCTGGCCTGGCCGCTCATCGAGTGGTACAAGACCCGGGACAGCAACTACCACAACCTGCTGGACCGGCCCCGGGACCGTCCCAAGCGGACCGCCGCAGGCGCGGCCATGCTGACGCTGCTCTTCGCGGTGTTCTTCGCCTCGTCGACGGACGTCATGGCCAACTTCTTCCAGCTGCCGCTCATCGACGTGCTGTGGTTCTTCCGGGTCTTCGTGCCGTTGGCGCCGATCGTGGCGTACTTCATCACGTTCAAGATCTGCCACGAGATGCGCGACGCCGAGAACATCGGCAAGCGCAAGCGGGCGCTGATCGTCTCCCGGACGGCCGAGGGCGAGTACCTCACCACCGACTCGGACCCGCGCCCTGGCGACGGCCACGAGGAGCTCGAGGCCATCCCGGTCCCGACCTTCATCGACACGACGGACCCCGAGCTGGCCACGGCCGCCGGCGTCCGTCGGGTCATCCGCTAGCCGCCCGTCGCCAACGGCGGCCCGGCGGTAGCCTCGGCAGCCATGGGAGCCGCCGTCGACGAGTTCGTCGATCTCGACCGCTATCCGGTGCTCGACCCCGGGGGTGCGGCCTACGCCGCCCTGGTCTCGGACGCCCGGGCCCAGCTGGCCGGAACCGGTGCGGTCGAGCTGGACGGCTTCCTCACCCCGGCGGGCGTGGAGGCCATGGTGGCCGATGCCGACCGACTGGCCTCCCGGGCCCACCACTCGGCGGGGGAGGGGACGGCCTACCTCGAGTTCCCCGACTTCAGCCTGCCCGACGACCACCCCCGGCTGACCTGGGGCCACTACGCCGTGGGCGCGGTGCCCTACGACCTCATGCCCGCGGACTCGCTGCTGCGCCGGTTCTACGAGTGGGAGCCGCTGCGGGCCCTGCTGGAGGCCGTGCTCGACCGGGGCACCATCCATCCCTACGCCGACCCGTTCGGCGCCCTCAACCTGGCCGTCATGGGTGAGGGCGACGAGCTGCAGTGGCACTTCGACCAGACCGACTTCGTGGTGTCGCTGGCCATCCAGACGGCGGACGAGGGGGGCCGGTTCGAGGTCCACCCCCGGATCCGCACGGCCGACGACGAGCGCTACGAGGACGTGGCGGGGGCGCTGGCCGGCGACCGGGCCGGTGTCGTCACCCTGCCGATGGTGCCCGGGACGCTGCTGGTGTTCGAGGGGCGCAACTCGCTCCACCGGGTCAGCCCGGTGGGCGGCGGTCTGCCCCGCCACGTCGGGCTGCTGGCCTACGACACCGCGCCCGGCACCATGGGCAGCGACCTGCTGCGCGAGGCCCGCTACGGCCGGACCGAACCCTTCGCCGCGCCGCCCGAGACCTGGCCCGTGGCGTGACCGCCCCGGGGGCCGAGGGCTTCGTCACCCAGATCGGCGAGGCGTTCGTCGGTTCGGGGGCGGAGGCGGCCCACCTCAACACCGTGCTCGGGGCCAAGGGCGGGCCGGTCGAGACGGCCTGGGTGACCGCCCTGGCCACGCCGCGGGCCGGCCACGCCGCCTTCCTCACCACCCTGCGCCCGGGCGTCCCGGCCAAGCCGATGACCCTGTTCGTCAACAAGGCCACCCTGGAGGACGGCACCCACTCGACCATGACGTGGGGCCCGGCCCAGGCCGGGGTGGCCTCCGGCGTGCTGTGGGCGGTGGCCGACGGCGTGGTCCCGGCGGGGCTGGTCGACGACCTGGTGCTCATCGCCGCGGTGTGGGTCAACCCGCAGGCGGTCGACGAGGCGCTGGTCTACGACAACAACCGGACGGCCACCCGCGACGCCCTGGCCGCCGGGTCGGCCCGCACGCCGACCGTGGAGGAGGCCCTCGTCTACCGCGACCGGGCCCTCAACGCCTACTACCTGCCGCCGGGGGTGACCTGACGGCCGGGTGAGACACTGGGCGGGTGCGGATCCTGCTCAGCGACGGCTCCGGCCTGACGGCCCGTCAGTGCGCCGGCCTGCTCGGCCCGGCGGGCCACGAGGTCGAGGTCCTGACTCCGGACCCGTTGGCCCTCACCCGCTTCACCCGCCACGTCCGCCAGCTCCACCGCGTCCCGCCCTACGGCGCCGACCCGCTGGCCTGGCTGGACGCCGCCCTCGGGGTCTGGGCGACCGGAGGGTTCGACGTGCTGCTGCCGACCCAGGAGCAGGTGGCCGTGCTGGCCGCCCGCCCCGATCGGCTGGCGGCCGCCGGCGTGGTCACCGTTGTCCCGGACTTCGTCGCTCTGGCCGCCGTGCAGGACAAGGTGTCGGCCCACCACACGCTCGATCGCCTCGGCCTGCCCCAGCCGCCGGCGACGGTGGTGGCCGATGGTGCCGGGCTGGCGGCCTGGGACCGGTTCCCGGCCTATGTGAAGCTGCCGATCGGCACCGCCTCGCGCGGGGTCGTCCGGGTGGACGACCGGGAGGCGGTGCGGCGGCTGGCCGACGAGCTGGGAGCCGACGGCTCCCTCGCCCACGGTGGCGTGGTCGTCCAGCAGGCCGTCGACGGCCCCCTGGTCATGGTCCAGTCCGTGTTCGACCACGGTCGGCTGGTGGCCCGGCACGCCAACCTCCGGGTGCGGGAGGGCGCGGGCGGCGGGGCGAGCCACAAGCGCTCCGTCGCCGTCCCGGGTCTGGACGACCACCTCGAGGCACTCGGCGGCGGCCTCGCCTGGCACGGGGCCCTGTCCATGGACGCCATCCTGGACTCGGACGGGCCCCGCTACATCGACGTCAACCCGCGGCTGGTGGAGCCGGGCAACGCCCGCCGGTCGGGGGTGGACCTGGTCGGACCGCTGCTCGAGCTGGCCCGGGGCGGATGTCCGGCGGTGCAGCCACCGGGCGCCCCGGGCGTCCGCACCCACCAGACCCTCCTCGCCCTGCTGGGCGCGGGCCAGCACCGGGGCACCCGGCGGGCGGTGGTGGGCGAGCTGGTCGCGGTGGTGCGCCACTCGGGGGACTACCGGAACGGCACCGAGGAGCTCACCCCGCTGCGGGGCGACCTGCGAGCCGCCCTACCGTCGGTCGTAGCCGTGGCGGCCATGGCCGTGTACCCGCCGGCCTGGCGGTTCTTCGCCTCGAATGCCACCGCCAACTACGCGCTGAGCCCGGACGGCTGGGCGACCCTCGTCTCCGGCCGGGACGACGGCGACGGCCGGGTCGCAACGCCGCGTTGACGCTCTCGGTGGAGCGTGCCACGATGCGCCCCGTCGCCCCCCCACCGATCGGAGTCCGCCATGTCCCGTCTCACCGGCCGCCGCACCGTCATCACCGGAGCCGCCAGCGGCATCGGCGAGCAGACCGCCCGCCTGTTCGTGGCCGAGGGGGCGTCCGTGGTGCTGGCCGACGTGGACGACGAGCGGGGCGTGGCCATCGTCGACGAGCTGGGTGACGGGGCGCGGTTCGTGCACGTGGACGTGGCCGAGGAGGGGGCGGTCGAGCGGGCCATCGAGGAGTCGCAGTCGGCCTTCGGCGGCCTCGACGCCATCTTCAACAACGCCGGCAATCCGGGCTCGCTGGGCCGGGTGGAGGACGTCGACATGGAGATGTTCGACCGCACCGTGGCCATCCACCTGCGGGGCGTCTTCCTGGGCATCCGGGCCGCCGCCCGGGTCATGCGGCCGCAGGGGCACGGCAGCATCATCAACACGGCCAGCGTGGCCGGCCTGACGGCCAACGCCGGCGGCCACGACTACAGCGCCTGCAAGGCGGCCATCGCCCACCTGACCCGCACCACGGCCAACGAGCTGGGCGAGGACGGTGTCCGGGTCAACGCCATCTGCCCGGGCGGCATCGCCACCTCGATCTTCGGCCGGGGGGCCGGCCTCGACGGCCAGGCCGCCCAGGCGACGGTGGAGGTCATGGCCACTGCGCTGGCCGACGTGGCGCCCATGCGGCGGTCCGGCCAGCCCATCGACATCGCCGAGTGCGCGCTGTGGCTGGCCAGCGACGCGTCGAGCTTCGTGACCGGTCAGGCCATCGCCGTGGACGGAGGACTGACCACCGGGCCGACCTACCGGCGCTCCCGTGCCCGCATGGAGTCGATGGTCGGCGTGCTGGCCGACATCGGCAACGCCGGGTCGTGACCAGCCGCCCGACACTCCTTCCGACGAGAGGACCGACCACGTGACCACCCGAGCGTTCAACGGCAGGATTGCCGTCGACATCCGGGACTCCGAGCCCGACTGGGCGCCCTACCTGGCGCCCAAGGCGCCCGACGGCGCACCGAACGTCCTGTTCATCGCCTGGGACGACCTCGGCTACGCCACCATGGACACGTTCGGCGGGCCGGTGGCCTGCCCCAATATGGCCCGCATCGCCGCCCGCGGGGTCACCCTTGCCAACTTCCACACCACCGCCCTGTGCTCGCCCACCCGGGCGTCGCTGCTGACCGGGCGCAACGCCACTTCCAACGGGATGGCCACCATCGCCGAGTTCGCCTCCGGCTTCCCCGGCATCTCGACCCGCATCCCCTTCGAAAACGGGTTCATCTCCGAGGTCCTGGCCGAGCGCGGCTACAACACGTACTGCCTGGGCAAGTGGCACCTCACCCCGGGCGAGGAGTGCAACGCGGCCGCCTACAAGGGGCGGTGGCCGCTCGGGCGGGGCTTCGAGCGCTTCTACGGCTGGCTCGGCGGCGAGACGAACTCATACTTTCCCGACCTGATCCACGACAACCACGCGATCGAGCCGCCCGGCCGTCCCGAGGACGGCTACCACCTGGCCGACGACATGTGCGACAGGGCTGTGGAGTTCATACGTGACGCCAAGACCATCGACCCCGACAAGCCGTTCTTCATGTACCTGGCCCCGCAGGCCGGGCACGCTCCCCACCTGGTGCCGCTCGAGTGGGCCGACCGCTACCGGGGCGTGTTCGACGACGGGTACGAGGTGATCCGCGACGGTATCCTCGAGCGCCAGATCGCCCTCGGGCTCCTGCCCGAGGGCACCGAGCTGAGCCGGATCAACCCGCACGGCGAGCCGGAGCGCACCGGCCCCGACGGCCAGGCCTGGCCCCAGCTCGACACAGTGCGACCGTGGGACTCGCTCGACGACGACGAACGGCGGCTGTTCACACGGATGGCCGAGGTGTTCGCCGGGTACATCTCCTACAACGACGACCGCATCGGCCGGGTCCTCGACTATCTGGAGGAGTCGGGCCAGATCGACGACACCCTGATCGTGGTCATCTCCGACAACGGCGCCAGCGGCGAGGGCGGGCCGAACGGCAGCTTCAACGAGTGGCGGTTCTTCAACGGCGTCCCCGACTCCACGGCCGACACCCTGCCGCACATCGACGAGCTCGGCACCCCGGCGTCCAACAACCACTACAACACCGGCTGGGCGTGGGCCCTCGACACCCCCTTCCCGTACTGGAAGCGGTGGGCCGGCGCCGAGGGCGGCGTGGCCGACATGTGCCTGGTGTCGTGGCCGGCCCGCATCCCGGCCTCCTCCGTGCCCCGGCAGCAGTACTGCCATGCCGTGGACGTGGTCCCGACCGTGTACGAGCTGCTCGGCATCACCCCGCCCGAGACCATCAACGGGTACCTCCAGAGCCCCATCGAGGGCGAGAGCTTCGCCGCGGCACTGACCGACCCGTCGGCCCCCGGCAAGCGGACCCAGTTCTACGCCATGCTGGGCCAGCGCTCGATCTACCACGACGGGTGGCTGGCCTCGACCGTCCACCCACCGCTGTCGAGCTGGGGCAACTTCGGCAAGGACCAGTGGGAGCTCTTCCACCTCGAGACCGACCGCTCGCAGTCGACCGACGTGGCCGCCGACCACCCCGAGCGCCTGGCCGAGCTGCAGGAACTGTGGTTCTACTACGCCGGGATCTACAACGGCCTGCCCCTCGACGACCGGAGCGCCCTCGAGCAGGTCCTGTCCGAGCGGCCGCGCGGCGCACCGGTGCGGGATCGCTACGTCTTCTACCCGGGCACGTCCGACGTCCCCGAGTCAGCCGGTCCGGCCATCCCCGGCCGGTCGTACACGATCGCGGCCGGCGTGACCGTGGACACGGCCGAGGTCGAGGGCGTGGTGTGGGCCGCCGGCGGCGTCCCCGGCGGCCACAGTCTCTACGTCAAGGACGGCGCCCTGCGGTACACGTTCAACTGGATCGGCACCGTGCTCCAGGACGTGGTGGCCGACACCGCCCTCACGCCCGGCGCCCACGTGCTGGCCGCCGAGTTCGCGGCCCGGGGGCCGAGCTCCCGGCCGGACATGCCCGGCACGGAGGGCGTGCTCAGCCTGTACGTCGACGACGTGCGGGTCGGCCAGGGCGAGATCGTGACGCAGCCCGGCTACTTCTGCCTGACCGGCGACGGGATCTGCGTCGGCCGGGACAGTGCCTCGGCCGTGACCCCGGAGTACCAGGCACCGTTCCCGTTCCGGGGCGGCACCATCGACCGGGTCGTGGTGGACCTCTCGGGCGAGGCGTACGTCGATCACGAAAGCGCCGTACGGGCCTGGTTCAGCATCGACTAGGGCGTTGCCCGCCCGTCGCGTTCGCGGTGGGCGCACCCCGGCCAGCAGCAGGGCCGGCGCTTGCCCTCCTCCAGTTCCTCCCGGGTGCGGCGGATGCGGCGGGCCCGGGTGGGCGCCTGCTTGGCGTCCTCGACCCAGCAGATGAACTCGTTGCGGGCCAGCGGAGTGATGTCGTGCCACGCGTCGAGGGCGGTCGTGCTGCCGGTCAGTTCGGTGGCGAGGTCCGGGGGGAGCTCGTGCACGACGCCCCCGGGCAGGCTGGTGGTGGCCACGGCGCGAGCGTAGCCACCGTTGCGCCCCGCCTACCATCGGAGCCGTGGGGCAGGACGCAGCCGGGCCCGGGCGGGCCACCTCGACGACGTCGGTCCGGGTCCGGGCCACCGCCGACGCGGCCTACCGGGCCTGCACCGACCCGGACGCGCTGGTGGCCTGGCGGGTGCCCGACGCCATGACCGGCGTGGTCCACCGTTTCGACGCCCGGGTGGGCGGCGGCTACCGGATGTCGCTGACGTACCGCACCGCCGACCACGAGGTGGCCGGCAAGTCGGGTGCGCACACCGACACCTTCCGGGGGACCTTCCTCGAACTGGTGCCCGGCCGACGGGTGGTGGAGCGGGTCGAGTTCGAGACGGACGGCCCGGCGGCCGCCGGCCCCATGACGATCATCACCACCTTCGTCGAGTCGGACGGCACCACCGAGGTGACCCTCGTCCACCAGGACCTGCCGCCCGGGGTGCGGCCGGAGGACAACGAACTCGGCACCCGCCAGTCGTTGGCCAAGCTCCGGGCCCTGCTCGAGGGCTGACGCCGACGCCGGGCCGCCGGGGATCGGTGGGAGGCTGCACCCCGTGCGTGTGGTCGAGTCCGTGCTGCTCGGCGCCTGGGCGGCCTTCTGGATCTACTGGCTGGTGGCCGCCGCCCGCGCCAAGCGGGGCCGGATCGCCTGGTCCCGTGAGCTGCGGCTGCGGGTGGCCCTGGCCGTCGTGGTGCTGCTGCTGCTCCGGGTGGGGGTGTTCCGGCACGGCGACCCGCACACCAGGCCGTGGCGGGAGGCGGTCGGCCTGGTACTGGTGGCGGCCGGTCTCGGCTTCGCGGTGTGGGCCCGCCGCCACATCGGGCGCAACTGGGGAGCGCCGATGTCGCAGAAGGACGACCCGGAGCTGGTGACATCCGGCCCGTACGGGCTGGTCCGCCACCCCATCTACACCGGCATCCTGACCGGCCTGGTGGGGACGGCCGTGGCGCTCAGCTGGACGTGGCTGGTCGTGGCCGTGCTGGCCGGGGCCTACTTCGTGTACGCGGCCACCGTCGAGGAGCGGAACATGACCGAGCGCTTCCCCGACGCCTACCCGGCCTACCGGGCGAGGACGAAGATGCTGGTGCCCTTCGTCTTCTGACGCTCCGGCGGGGCGCCGCCGGCTCTGGCAGCATGGTCCCGATGACCGACATCCCCCGACCCCGGGACGACTTCGACGCCAGCTACGCGGAGGGCACGCCGCCGTGGGACATCGGCCGGCCCCAGCCGCCCTTCGCCGCCCTGGCCGCCTCCGGGGCGCTGGCCGGCCGGGTGCTCGACGCCGGCTGCGGCACGGGGGAGCACGCGCTCATGGCGGCCGCCGCCGGCCACGAGGCCGTGGGGATCGACCTGTCGCCCCGGGCCGTCGAGCTGGCCCGGGCCAAGTCCGCCGAGCGCGGGGTGGCGGCGCGGTTCGAGGTGGCCGACGCCTGCAGCCTGGGGGAGCTGGGGGAGACCTTCACGACGGTCTTCGACTGTGGGCTCCTCCACGTCCTCGACGACACCGACCGGGCCCGCTACGTGGCGGCCCTGGGCGAGGTGGTGGAGCCGGGCGGCCACCTGCACCTGCTGTGCTTCAGCGAGCGGGAGCCGGGCGACTGGGGGCCGCGCCGGGTGACGGAGGCGGAGCTGGCCGAGGCCTTTGCCGACGGGTGGAACCTGGCCTCGGTCACCCCGGCCGTGATCGAGCTGACCTGGAACGAGGCCGGCGCCCAGGCCTGGCTGGCCGACGTCGAGCGGCTCGGCACCTGACCGGGCGGAGGGGGGCGGACCGTGGAACGGGTGGTGGGCATCGGCGGCTACTTCCTGCGGGCCGCGGACCCGGTGGCGCTGGGCGCCTGGTACCGGGACGTCCTCGACCCCGAGGGCAACCGCCTCGAACTGTGGGAGCCGGCCGGCTGACGCCGTTCAGCCGGTGGGGTCGAGGTCGGTCAGCCGACCCCAGGGCGAGTCGGCCAGCTGGTCGGGCGGCCCCTGCTCGCTGTCCCCCCGTGCGATCCCGGTGGCAGCGTCGACCGGCGCCAGGCTCCAGCTGTCCGAGCGGCCGGCGTTCGCCACCGCCAGGTTCGGCCCTGAGTCGGCCGGCATCGAGCCGGGTGGGCCGTGCTGCAGCACCAGCCAGACCAGGGCGCCGGGCGGGCAGCCGCGGCTGGCGCACTGGGTGAGCTCGCCTCCGGACACCCGGTCCAGGTCGGCCAGGCTCACGAGCTTCGCCTCGGTGACGACACCGGGCCGGGCGCTGCGGTAGCGGCGCAGGATGACGGTCCGGGGCAGCACCCCGGCGGGCAGCCGGACCGTGCCGGTGGTGGAGGTGGTCGACCGGGTGCCGGCGGCCGACCCCGTCGGCGTGGCGCTGCAGGCGGCAACCGCCAGGGCGACCGCTGCCAGGGCGGCCATCCGCAGGACGGGCCGGGACCGGGGGGTGCTGCGGGATCGGGTCATGGCCGCCTCCGACGTTCCACCGATCCTGCCACGGCCGGTCGGCGCCGTCCCGTCACCGCAGCCGGCTCAGATGCCGGCGGCGGCCACGATGGAGCCGTTGAGGTGGCCGCCCGACATGCCGCCGAGGGCCGGTGCCGTGCCGAACGACGAGACGGCGCCGTCGGCCGTGACGATCCAGTAGCCGCCGTAGTCGGTGGGGCTGAAGATGGCGGTGGCCGGGTCGGCACCGCCTGCGCTGGCGGCTGCGCCCAGGTAGGGGGCGTCGCCGTAGGCGTAGACCGAGCCGTCGGCGGTCAGGATCCAGTAGCCGAGGCCGTCCAGGGTGTGGAGGGCCGACGTGATGGGCGAGGGGGTCGCACCCGGCGCGCCGAGGTAGCGGGCGTCGCCGAAGGCGTACACGGAGCCCACCGAGGTCACCAGCCAGTACCCCCGGCCGGTGGCGTCGGGCAGGACCGACACCGCGCTGCCCGGGCAGGTGCCGATGCCGGGGCAGGACCCGGCGAAGGTGGCGTCCCCGAAGGCGAACACCCCGCCGTCGGCCGCCACCATGAAGTACCCGCCGCCGTCGTTGGACGGCACGATGGCCACGATGGGGGCGTTGAGGCGGGGGCCGGGCCCCGTCCCGTCGGCCGGGCCGATGCCGATCCCGGGGATGGACCCGTGGTAGCCGGCGTCACCGAAGGCGAACACCCCGCCGTCCGAGGCGACCTCCCAGTAGCCGCCGTGGTCGGCGGTCGGCACCATGCCCACCACCGGCCGCTGCAGTACGAGGTTGCCGGTCGAGCCGTGGAAGGCGGCCGCCCCGAAGCTGAAGATCCCACCGTCGGAGCCCACCAGCCAGTAGCCCGGGTGCGGGTCGACCGCCGGGGTCGGGGTGACCGGGGGGCTGGGCGCGCTGGGCGGGCTCGTGCCTCCGACCGTGGTCTCGGTGACGGTGAAGGTGTACGTGTCGCCGTCGACCAGGTCGTGGAAGGTGCAGGCATCGGGCCCGAGGTAGGCCTTCGTGGTCGAGGTGACGCCGGTCACGGTGCCGACGATGCACGTCTGCCCGCCGTTGGCCGGCACCGTCAGGTCCTTGGCCAGCGCCGTGTACCCGGTGATGGGCACCCCGCCGGCGTCGCCGGGGGTCCAGGTCACGACGGCCGAGCCGGTCCCGGTGGCCTGCGCCGCGTCGGGCCGGGCCACGGCCGACGGGGCCGGGCTGACGGTGGCGGCTTCGGCAGGGGTGGACAGGGCCGCGAGGCCGAGCAGCCCGGTCACGACCAGGGCCAGCGGTGCGGCGCGCTTCACGAGTCTCGAACCCACCGATCCTGCCTCTCCCGCCCCGGCCGACTCCGGGGCTCCCCCCGATCCTACGGCCGGAGGGCGCGCCCCCGACAGCACCGGGTGGCCGTCGGGTGGGACTTGCGACCCTGGCCTGCCCGGCCGGTGGGCTCGAAGATGAGGGCGTGGGACCACGACAGAAGCAGATGGTCGGCACGGTCGGGGCGGTGCTGGCGACGGTGGTGGTGGTCCTCGGTGGCGTCGGCGCGTCGGCCGTCGGCGCCACGGCGACGAGCCGGGCCACGGTCCTCCCCCGTGCCCTTCCGGCCGGGTCGAGCGGCGTGGCCACCAGCCGGTTCGACGGCCTGTCCTGCGTGGCCGCCGGAACCTGCGTCACGGTCGGCGGCAGCGGCGACGCGCCGACCGGCACGCAGACGCTGGCCGCCACCTCGGCCGGCGGATCGTGGGGGATCGTGCCCAGCCCCAGCCCGGGCGGACCGCTCGACGACCTGCTCTCCGTGTCCTGCACGGCGGCCGACCACTGCCTGGCCGCCGGCACGACGTCCGCGGGGGGACTCCTCGGGACCCTGGTGGAGCGGTGGGACGGGGCGGCGTGGACGGTGCGGCCCACCCCGGACGTGGCCGGCAAGGAGACCATCCTGAACGGCATCTCGTGTGCCGGACCCACCTCGTGTGTGGCCGTGGGGGCGGCGTGGGTGCAGGACATCTATGACTTCGAGACCGTCGTCCTGCGGTGGGACGGGGTCACCTGGTCGATGACCACCGGTGTCGGGCCGGCCGTCGGCGGCTACCTGTCCGACGTCTCCTGTGTGGTCCCGACCTCGTGCACGGCCGTCGGATGGGACAACCTCGGCGGCACCCTCGTGCTGTCGTGGGACGGTACGCGGTGGTCCCAGGCGGCGTCCCCCGGTGTGTCCGGCTCGGACAACGCCCTCTACGGGGTCACCTGCCTGACGGCGTCCGACTGCGTGGCGGTGGGTGACGCGGTGCCGGCCAGCGGCCGGGGCGCCACCCTGGTCGAGCGGTGGGACTGCACGACCTGGTCGATTGAGCCGACGCCCCCGCCGCCCGGTGCCGGCGACGCCCTCAACCACGTCGCCTGCACGTCGGCGATGGCGTGCGTGGCGGTCGGCTACCGCTTCGCCGCCGATGGCGCCCAGGTGACGCTGGTCGAGTCGTGGGACGGCCACACGTGGTCGGTGGTTCTGAGCCCCAGCCCCGGCACCTGGCGGTCGAACCTGCAGTCCGTGGTCTGCACGGGGCCGGCCGCCTGCCTCGCCGTCGGCTGGTACTACATGCCGGTCGGCGACCCGGGTACCCCGCGCACGCTGGTCGAGTCGTGGGACGGCCACTCGTGGTCGGTGGTCCCGAGCCCGAACCGCGATCTCCTGGTGCAACCGGTCGTCGGCCTGGCCGCCACGCCCTCGGGCGACGGGTACTGGCTGGCCGACTCGGCGGGCGACGTGGTGGCCCGGGGGGCGGTCCGGGTGTACGGCTCGATGTCGGGCCTACCACTGGCCGCCCCGGTCACCCATGTCGTGGGGACCCCGGACGGGGGTGGTTACTGGCTGGTGGCGGCCGACGGGGGGATCTTCGCGTTCGGCGACGCCCGCTTCTACGGCTCGATGGGCGGCCGTCCGCTGGCGGCGCCGGTGGTGGACCTGGCCCCGACCACGGACGGGCGGGGCTACTGGCTGGTGGCCTCCGACGGGGGCGTGTTCGCCTTCGGCGACGCCGTCTTCGCCGGCTCCATGGGCGGCCGGCCGCTCGCCCGGCCGGTGGTCGGCGTGGCCGGCGACCCGACGACCGGGGGGTACTGGCTGGTGGCCTCCGACGGCGGCATCTTCGCCTTCGACGCCCCGTTCCTGGGCTCGACCGGCGCCACGGTGCTGGCCCGCCCCGTGGCCGGCGTGGCCGCCTCGACGAACGGTGGGGGCTACCGGCTGGTCGCCACCGACGGCGGGGTGTTCGCCTTCGGCGACGCCGCCTTCCGCGGGTCGATGGGCGGCCTGCCACTGGCCGCCCCGGTGGTGGGCATGGCCGGCGACCCGACGACCGGGGGGTATTGGCTCGGTGCCGCCGACGGCGGGGTGTTCAGCTTCGACGCCCCGTACCTCGGGGCCGGCTGAGCCGTCCGGTCGGTCACCCGGTCCGGCTCAGGTGTCGGGGATGAGCGTGGTGATGCAGAACGGGTGGCCGGCCGGGTCGATCAGGACCCGCCAGTGGTCCGGGTTGGGTTGGGTGTCCGCCTTGGTGGCGCCCAGGGCGAGGGCGCCCGCCTCGGCCTCGGCCAGGTCGGTCACGGCCAGCTCGAGGTGCATCTGCTTCGGCACGGACGACGCCGGCCAGTCGGGGGCCACGTGGTCGGCCACGCGCTGGGTGGTGAGCAGGACGCCGCCCCCCTGGAGGGCGACGAAGTCCTCCGTCTCGAACATCACCTCGAGGCCGAGCAGCTGGCGGTAGAAGTCGGCCAGCCCGGCGGGGTCGGTGGCGTCGAGGGACACGGCGGCAAGGCGTGCGAGCGCGGTCATGCCGTCATCCAAGCAGGGCGGGCCGCCGGCGGCAAGGGCCGCCGGGGGAGCGGGCGGACGGGCCTCAGACGGTGCCGCCGCGCCGGCTCTCGACCACGCCGCCGATGACGGCGGACAGGCCGAGGGCCGCGGCGATGGGGGCCAGCCACAGGCCGAAGATGAAGGTCAGGGTGGCGAACAGCGCACCCATGCCCAGCAGGAACGGCCAGATGCTCGACCCGGGGAACGAGTCGATGACGCCGGCACCGCTGCTCGGGGTGGCGTCCGGCACGTCGCCGTCGAGCGGCCGCATCCGACGGGACCACCACAGGTAGTACCCGCCGGGCAGCAGGCCGAGGAAGGCCGAGCCGATGAGCATGAGGAAGCCGGCGTCCTCGTAGGCGGTGAACCAGTAGATCAGGGCGATGATGCCGAAGAAGAAGCCGATGAGGGCGAGGAAGGTGCCGTTGACTCTCATGCGTTCGCCCCCACCTTCTCCTCGTGCTCACGGTGACGCTTGTCGCCGTGGGACTCGTCCTTGCGGTGCTCCGGATGGTTGTAGTCCCACGTGGGCCGCTCCGAGCGGATGGGCGGCAGGTGGGTGAAGTTGTGGTGCGGCGGGGGAGAGGAGGTGAACCACTCCAGCGCGCCGCCGTCCCACGGGTTGTCGCCCGCCGCCACCGGCTTGCGCCAGGACTTCACCAGGTTGGCGAAGAAGAAGAGGAACGAGGCCCCGATGATGAACGCCCCGACGGTGGACATCTGGTTGAGCCCGGTCCAGCCGTTCGTGGTCAGGTAGTCGGCGATGCGACGCGGCATGCCCTTCAGGCCCACCACGTACTGCGGCACGAAGGTGACCCAGAAGCCCAGGAACAGGAGCCAGAAGTGGATCTTGCCGAGCCGCTCGTCCAGCATGCGGCCGAACATCTTCGGGTACCAGAAGTAGAACCCGGCGAACCCGGCGAACACGGTGGTCCCGATCAGGACCTGGTGGAAGTGGGCCACCACGAAGTACGTGTCGTGGGTCATGAAGTCGACGGGCGGCGAGGCCAGCAGCACACCGGTCACGCCACCCATGAGGAAGGCGAATAGGAAGCCCATCGAGAACAGCATCGGCGTCTGGAAGCTGAGCTGGCCGCCCCACATGGTGCCGATCCAGTTGAAGAACTTGATGCCGGTCGGGACGGCGATCAGGTAGGAGAGCAGGCTGAAGAAGGGCAGCAGCACGACACCGGTCGTGAACATGTGGTGGGCCCACACGCCAGTCGACAGGGCGGCGATGGACAGGGTGGCGAACACCATGCCGCGGTAGCCGAAGAGCGGCTTGCGACTGAACACCGGGATGATGTCCGTCACGATGCCGAAGTAGGGCAAGGCGAGGATGTACACCTCCGGGTGCCCGAAGAACCAGAAGAGATGTTGCCAGAGCACCGGCACACCACCTCCCTGGACGGAGTAGATGTGCGTGCCGAAGTGGCGGTCGCAGAAGAGCATGACCACGGCGCCGAACAGCACCGGGAAGGCGATCAGGATCAGGATGCCGGTCACCAGCATGTTCCACGAGAAGATCGGCACCCGGAACATGGTCATCCCCGGCGCCCGTAGGTAGAAGATGGTGGCCACCAGGTTGACCCCGGTGAAGATGGCCGAGAAGCCGGTCAGGCCCAGCGACATCAGCCACATGTCGGTGCCCGCCCCGGGCGAGTTGATCGAGTTGGACAGCGGTGCGTAGGCCACCCACCCGAAGCTTGCCGCCCCGCCGGCCACCACGAAGCTCAGCGTCATCATCGACGCGCCGCCCAGGTAGAGCCAGTACGACAGGGCGTTGAGGCGGGGGTAGGCCATGTCGGGCGCGCCCACCTGCAGCGGCACGATGTAGTTGGCCAGGCCGCCGAAGGCGAAGGGGCCGGCGAACAGGTAGAGCATGAGGCTGCCGTGCATGGTGAACAGCTCGTTGTAGGTCTGGAAGTTGACCAGCGACGAGGTCGGGTCGGCCAGCTGGGCCCGGATGACGAGGGCCATGACGCCGGAGATGAAGAACGTCACCAGCGCCGTGATCATGTACGACTTGCCGATGACCTTGTGGTCCGTCGAGGTCAGCCAGTTCAGGATGCCGTGGGGCCCGTGGTGCTCGTGGGCCTCCTCGTGGGCCAGCTCCCCGTGGCCGTCGGGGCCGCCCGGCTCCTCCGGCTCGATCAGGTCAGGGGACTCGACGGTGGTGGTCACAGGGAACCCTTCTTCGAAGCGGGCGCGGCCAGGGCGTTGGACTGGGTCACGTGGTCGTACGGCGGCGGGGTGTTGGCGGCGGGCTCAGGGGTCCGCTTGATGGTGTGGCCGTTCGCCACCTCGGTCTGCAGCCAGGACCGGTACTGGGACGGGCTGACGGCGCGCACACTGAAGAGCATCTCGGAGTGGTACAGCCCGCAGATCTGGGTGCACTGCCCGGGGTAGAAGCCGGGGTTGATGATGTCGAGGTCGAACCGGTTGACCACGCCGGGCAGGGCGTACCGGCTGAAGTTGAAGTCCCGGACGTAGAACCCGTGGATCACGTCGTTCGAGACCAGGGTGACCTGGACCGTCTCGCCGTAGGGGAGGACCATCTGCGGGCCGTGGTTCTGCGGGCCGTTGGTCACGTCGCCCGACACCGACACGTTGTCGTTCGGGTAGTCGAAGCGCCAGCCCCACTGGAAGGCGGTCACCTTGACGTCCACCACCGGGTTGCCCGTGGTGGTGACCTTGGCGGCCAGCGGGACGGTGGCGTCGACCTTGTTCTCGGTGATGACGGTGAACAGGAACAGGGCGGCCACCACCAGCACGGGGATGCCGGTGTAGAGGATCTCGATCGGGATGCTCTCGTGGAACTGCTTCGGCATGGCGTCCGAGCGGCGCTTGTAGCGGATGATGGTGAACAGGATCAGCAGGCCGACGAACCCGCCGATGATGATGCCGGTCGTCATCATCCCGGAATAGAGCTTGAAGGTGTCCTGGCCCTGGGTGGTGGCGCCGCGGCTGGCGCCGTAGCTCGGGTAGAAGTTGCAGCCGCCGAGGACCAGGGGCGCGGCCACGGCCAGGCCGGCGGCCCAGCGCTTCCAACGGCGCCGCCCGGCGGGGGCCGCCGGATCGTCGGCGGTGGCCTCGTCGCGGTCGGGCAGGGGCGTCGGGGATCCGTTTGTGAAGGCGATCACGGGCGAAACACTAGTGGGGACCGCGGGGAATTGAGAAGTTGAGCGGGAGGCCCCTTTCGGGTCGCGAACTCCCAGGTCACAAGCGTGGGAAATCGTCCCCGGCGGCAGCATCCGGGGTGCCGGCGCCCGGCGTGCCCCGGGACTCCCGGGCGGCCCAGCCGAAGACGCCCCTGGCCATCGTCGAGGTGGCCCGTTCGGCCCGGCGGGTGAACACCACGCGACGGGCGTCGGCCACCCCGGGGTCGCCCGGTGCGGCCAGCCAGGCCAGCTCGGCCAGGTGCCCGGCGAGGCGCAGCGGGGCGTCCGCCTCGGCGACGGGGCCGGCGTCGGCCGCCGCCACCAGGGCCAGGGCCCGGTCGACGAGTGCCCCCGGCCCCCCGGACAGGTCGGCCAGCTCGGCGGCCAGGGCGGCCTCGGGGGCCGGCTTCAGTGTGGCCGGGTTGCCGTCCCACCAGCCGCCGTACAGGCGCCAGACGCCGCGCACCACGAACTCGGGCTCGTCGTAGACGGGCTGCAGGTAGGGGCGGTCCGCCAGGTGGGCCGGCGGGGTGACGGTGTGGATGGCCTCGTCGAGCCGGGCCCCGGCGTTCATGAGCTCGAGGGTCTGCGCCACCAGCGACTCGAGCAGCTCGGCCGTGTCGCTCAGCGCCCGGCGGATCCGGTCCGGCCCCAGGATCGGGTAGCCGTGGCCGGGCAGCAGCACCTCGGGCCCGGGCCCGTCGCCGTCGTAGAGGGCGAGCATCCGGCGCAGGGCGGTGGCCCACTCGAGCGGGTAGCGCTGCACCTTCTGCGGGTTGCCGGCGTTGGGCGAGGCCCAGATGAACAGGTCGCCGACGCAGAGCACCCGCCGGTCGGGAAACCAGGCCCAGGCGTGATCGTCCGTCTCGCCCCGGTCGTGGTGGAGCTCGGCCCGCACGCCGCCGACCTCGAGGTCGAGCCGGTCGCGGAAGGTGTGGTCCGGGTAGCGGTACCGGGTCGGCCACTCGAGGTCGTCGAGGCCGAACTGACGCCGGTTGACCACCGCGTTGTAGCCGGCCGTGCGGACGTAGCGGTCGAAGCGGGCGGCCACCGCCTCGTGGGCGACGACCCGGGGGGCGGGCCACCCGTCGGCCTCGGCGTCGGCCTCCCAGCGGTGCACACCGAACACGTGGTCGATGTGGCCGTGGGAGTAGACGGCGGTGTGGAGCGGCGCGTCGGACCACGTCCGCAGGATGCGGTGGACCTCACCCGACAGGAAGGGGCTGCCCACGTCGACCAGCACCAGGCCCTCGTCGGTGCGCACGGCGGCCACGTTGGCGAAGGACGGCACGAAGGCCACGCCGTCGGCCACCTCGGCCATCCCGCCCCCGGCCGACATGGGGTGGATGCCGCCGCCGGCCGGGCTGCCCGACCACATCCGCTCGGCGGTGGCGAGGACGTCCTCGGTGGCCATCCCCTCAGGCCCGGTCGTCGCCGGGCGCCGGCTTGGGGGCGGCCAGTCGGCCGGCCAGGCGCCCCGCGCCCCGGATCGTCTTCCGGACCCCCGCCTCCACCTGGGGACGGTGCTCGTCGACGGCCCGCTTGCCGGCGGCCGCCGCCGCGCCCGCGCCGCGACCGGCCTTCCGGGCGGCCGAGTCGGGATCGTCGGGCGTCGGCGCGGGCTGTCCCGTCGGGGGGACGACGGTGGCGGTGGCGTCGATGACCGGACCGCGCCCGGTCCGCCGGCCCCGCGTGCCGCCCGTCACCACGGTGCGGGAGGCCAGGACGAGCAGGGCGACGACGGCGGCGCCCACGACGACGAGGCCCTCGGCGTCGGGGCGCAGCGCGGCGACGGCGCAGCCGGCCGCCAGCAGCGCGGCCAGGGCCAGGACGAGGATGCGGTGCAGGCGCCGGCCGCAGACCCGGAAGATGCCGAGTGGTCCGTCGGCGGTGACGGCCAGGACGAACAGCAGGGCGCCGCCGGCCACCAGCAGTCCGCCGTGGCCGACGTGGACCGACTGGGTGACGAGCAGGAAGGCGACGCCGTACTCCAGGACCTGGAGGGCCCAGAAGGGGATGCGCCAACGGTCACGGGCGACGGGAGCGGCACTCGTGGGTGCGGCGTCGCCGCCGGGTCCCGACGGCACGGTGCGGACGGGCTCAGGAGGTGGAGCCCGCGGAGCCGTCGGCGGCGGGCGGGGCCGGGGCGGGCGCCGGTGCCGGTGCGGCGGCCTGCGGTGCCTCGGTCAGGGGTGCGGCGGGCGTGCCCTTGCCGCCCTGCTCGCCGTTGGCGCCCTCGTCGAGCCCCTTCTTGAACTCCTTCTGGGCGGAGCCGAGCGAACGGGCCAGCTTCGGGATCTGGGTCGACCCGAACAGGACGACGGCGATGACGATCAGGACGATGATGCCCTGCTCGCCGAAGAGTTCTGCTGGAGGGGTGAAGGCCATGACACGTGCTCCCTTGTCGACTGCACGTCAAGGTTAGACGTGCTCGGGCCGGCCTGCCGCGCGGAGGCCGGCGGCCGGGTGGGGCGGAGGGGGTCAGCCGGCCAGGAAGACGCCCAGGCAGAGGGCGACCACCGAGGCCACCCCACCGATGGACCCCCAGACGGCCAGGCCCATCCGGGACGTCGACCGCTGGTGGAGGAAGACCCCCACCCCGGCCAGGACCACGAACCCGATCTTGATGCCGAGCACCGCGTTCCAGGCCGCCGAGGCGTCCTTGGGGTGCACCGCGCTGATGTTCCAGAACCCGGTCACGACCAGGACGGCGAAAGCTGGCCACATGAGCCGGCCGAAGGCCCGGGCCACCTTCTTCGGGGCGTCGTCGCCCAGCGTGCGGATGGTGGGCAGCAGCCCGGCCACCACGAACTGGCCTCCCACCCAGACGGTGGCGGCCAGGACGTGGAGGATGAGTCGGAAGCCGTCGAGGCCCGGGGCCAGCGTGGGCCCGGCGTCGGCCACCAGGTGGAGGGGGGTCACGCCGACGGGGCTACTTGCCGGTCCAGTTGGGCTCGCGCTTCTCGGCGAAGGCGATGGCGCCCTCCATGGCGTCGGCCGAGCGGCCGATCTCGCCGAAGACGGCGTCGTTGATGGCCCACGCCTCCTCCTCGGGCAGCTCGGCGGCCTGCTTCATGACCTGCTTCGACAACCGGACGGCCAGCGGGGCGTTCTTGGCGATGCGGCCGGCCAGGGCGAGCGCCTCGTCCATCAGCTGGTCGCCCGGCACCACCCGGTTGACCAGGCCGATCTGCAGGGCCCGGGCGGCGTCGATGGGCTCGCCGGTCAGCGCCAGCTCGAGGGCGACGGCCTGGGGCAGCCGCTTGGGCAGGCGGATGAGGCCGCCGGCCCCGGCCACCAGACCGCGGGCGACCTCGGGGATGCCGAACTTGGCGTGGTCGGCCGCCACCACCAGGTCGCAGCTGAGCATGATCTCGCACCCGCCGGCCAGGGCCGAGCCGTTGCAGGCGGCGATGAGCGCCTTGGGGAAGTCGCGCTTGGTGATGCCGCCGAAACCCTTCTCGGTGATGGGGAACTCGCCCGAGGCGAAAGCCTTCAGGTCCATGCCGGCCGAGAACGCCTTGTCGCCGGCGGCCGTCAGCACCACGACCCAGACGTCGTCGTCGGCCTCGATGTCGTCGAGGGCGGCCGACAGGGCGGTGGCGGTGGCCAGGTTGATGGCGTTGCGCGCCTCGGGCCGGTTGATGGTCAGGATCTCGATGTGACCCTGGCGTTCGCGGAGCAGTTCGTCGGACATGGTGGTCTCCCTCGGGCGTCGGCGCGTCGGTTCAGCGCTCTGGCAGACGGTAGCGCGGCTCGCCGGCCTGGACGACCACGGAGGCGCCCACGAAGCCCGGCATGTCGGTGTCGCCCATGGCCGCCACCACGTCGTCGTCGGCCGGCGCCAGCGCCATGTGGCGGCCGTCGTGGAGGCGCGCGATGACCGGGGCGCCGGCGGCCGTGCCGTCGTTGTCGCGCCACACGGTGGCCGTCACCACGGTGGCCGTCTCCGGTGCGTCGAGGGTCCCGGCCACGTCGACGGCCGAGGCGTCGATGGCGGCCTGGGCGACGGCGGTGTCGCCCCGCCGGTAGCCGGCCGGCGGCGGCGTGGTGCCGTAGACGCCCAGCGCGTGCTTGGTGACGAACCAGCCGAGCCCGGTGGCGAGGCCGAGCCGGGTGCGGTCCCCGCCCGCGAGGAGCCGGTCGCACACCGCGGCGATCCCGTGGGTCGTGTAGTTGTTGCCCGGGCCGCCGAAGTAGGGGAGTCCGCCGGTGGACGTCAGGCCGCGGGCGTCGTCCAGGGCGATGCCGAGCGCCTCGGCGCCCATCTGCACGGCGGAGGGGAAGCAGGAGTAGAGGTCCATGCAGTCAAGGTCGTCGATGCCCACGCTCCGGCCGGCGGCCTGCGACGCCGCCTCGAACAGGGCGGCGCCGGCCGCGGCGATGGCCGGTGAGCGGCCCGGGTCGGGCCGGGAGGCGACGAAGCGGACGTCGACGGCCCCGGCCCCGGCCCACACGAACACGGCCCGGTCCTCGACCCCGGCCCGCCGGGCCTCGGCCAGCGAGCACACGATCAGGGCGGCCGCCTGGTCGGAACCGAGGAAGGCGGTCATCCGCTTCGTGTACGGCTCGCACACGATCCGGTTGTCGGGGGTGGGGGTGGCGATCTCGTCGGCCGTGCGCACCTCGGGGAACCAGGCGTAGGGGTTGGCCGCCGCCACCTCGGTGAACGGCGCCATGAGCCGGCCGATGGCCGCCCGCTGACCGTTCGCGTCGCGCCCGGCCCGGGCGGCCAGCACGTTCTCGAACAGCGGGTACACGTGCACCGGGGCCAGCAGCGAGACGGCCGTCTCGGCCGGCCCGAACCCGGGGAGGTCGTCGCCCACACGCGGATCGGGCGGCAGGTCGGCGACGCCCTCGTCGCGGGGGAGGCCGGCGGTCCGGCGGGCGCGGGAGGAGCGGATGGCCTCCGCTCCGGCGATGAGGGTGACCGACAGCCGGCCGGCGGCGATCTCGTCGGCGGCCCGGGTCACCAGCCACTGCGGGGTGTTGCCGCCCACGGTGGTCTGCTCGCGCTCGACGTCCGGGCCGAGGCCCAGCCGCCCGGCCAGCTCGGTGGCCGGGGCCGGGCCGACCTTGGTCATGACGTCCACCACGCTCAGACGCCCGATGCGGCCGCGCAGTCGCGGCGCCTCGGCCAGGGCCGCCTCGCAGGCCCGGGCCATGAGGTCGACGGGGGTGACGAATTCGTCCCGCTCCAGCGCCTGGCCGGAGGCGATGACGACGGGGGTGCGCTCGGGGTCGGGTGCGGCTGGCGGCATGGTGGCGTGTCCTGGGCTCGGGGTCGCCGGATCGGGGACCTCCCGGGGCGGCAAGCTACCATCGCCACCCTGTGGTGGACCCGGCCGGCGGGACCCCCGACCAGCGAGGGCGTGCCGTGGCGTCGACCGGGACAGAGGAGTCGGGCGGACGGGAGGCCACGGCCGGCCCGGGCGTGCTGCCCGACGGCTTCCTGTTCGGGGTGGCCACGGCCGGCTTCCAGATCGAGGGCGGGTTCAACGGCCCCGGACAGCCGGCCAACAACTGGCTGGCGTGGGAGCAGGTGGGACGGGTCACGCCGTCGGGGGACGCGGTCGACTTCTGGCGTCGACCCGAGGAGGCGCTCGACCGGGCGGCCGCCCTCGGGTGCGACAGCTTCCGCCTCGGCGTCGAGTGGGCCCGGGTGCAGCCGTCGCCGGACGGCGTCGACGAGGCCGCCCTCGACCGCTACGCCGCCATCGTGCAGGCCTGTGTCGACCGGGGGCTCACACCGCTCGTGACCCTCCACCACTTCACCCACCCGGAATGGCTCGGGCAGGACCTGTGGCTGCGGCCCGACGCGGTGGACCGCTTCGAGGCGTGGGCCCGCCTGGTGGTGCCGGCACTGGCGCCGTCGGTGCGCCACTGGGTCACCCTCAACGAGATCAACGTGATGGCGCTGTCGACCTACCTGCTCGGGGCCTTCCCGCCCGGCGGCCTGGGCGGCCTGGGCGACACGGCCACCGCGCTCGACAGCCTGCTGGCCGCCCACGTGCGGGCCTACGACGTGATCCACGCCGAGCGGCCCGATGCGGTGGTGACGACCAACAACTTCTGCATGACCGTCTACGAGTACGACCGGATGCTGCTCGACGTGCTCCTGTCGCGGTCCCTGGGCGTGGGGCGCCACGACCTCGACGACTGGGTGGCCGACCGCCGCCGCGGCCACTACGCCCTGCTGCCCACGCCCGGCCTGGGCGAGTCGCTATTGCGCCGGGCCGGCCGGACCGTCGCCCTCTACGGCGCGCCGGGGCGGTGGGGCGGCGGGCCCCGCCGGGCGCTGGACGCGGTCGAGGCGAGCCCCCACGAGCGGACGCTCGACGTGCTGGGCGTCGACTTCTACGACCCCCTGGCCTCGCGGCACTTCCGCCTGCCCGGCCACACCACCGCCGGAGGGCGCAACCCGCTACCGGTCCGCGAGCTGTGGGACGACCCGCCCGACCCGGGCGGCCTGACCCGCTGGCTCGGGGTGCAGGCGGCCCTGACCCCGGGCCTGCCCCTGTGGGTGGTGGAGAACGGGCTGTGCAACCGCGTCCGCGACGGCCGCTCCTTCGCCCGGCTCGACGGGTGGGACCGGCCCCGCTACCTCCGCGAGAACCTGGCCGCGGTGGTCGACGCGGTCGACGCCGGGGTGCCCGTCGAGGGCTACTGGCACTGGTCGCTGGTCGACAACTACGAGTGGGGCACCTACGAGCCGCGCTTCGGCATCCACGGCGTGGACCGTGACCGTGGCGGCGCCGGCGGCACGTGGCTCGAGACCGACGCCATGGGCCTCGACGCGGCCGGTGCCTACCGGTCGCTCATCGCCGGGCTGCGGGCGGGCGACCGCTCGGTGCTGCGGACGGGCTGAGGCCGGTCAGCCGGATCTGCTCAGCGGCCGGCCAGCCGGCCGATGCGGGCCAGCACCTGCTCGGCCTCGGCCACCGTGCGGCGCACCAGGTCGCCCGCCGGCTCGAGCGAGGTGACGGCACCCACGCCCTGTCCGGCCGGGTAGCCCTCGCGGGCCGGGTCGACGCCCGCCGTGCGCAGGCCGCCGCCGAGATGCCAGGCCCCGTCCTCCATGGACCGGCCCAGCTGGGCCGGGAAGGGCTGGAGCTCGTCCGGGTGGTCCTCGAAGTAGCGGGTGTAGTCGTTGCGGAGCACCCGCATGGTCTTGCCCGAGAAGGCCCGGCTGATGACCGTACCGTCCTCCCGGGCGGCCAGCAGTGCGTCCTTGTAGCCCACGACCCCGTGCGCCTCGGGGGTGGCGATGAACCGGGTGCCCATCCACACCCCGTCGGCCCCGAGGGCCAGGGCGGCGGCCAGGCCCCGGCCGTCGACGATGCCCCCGGCCGCCACCACCGGGATGGCGTCGCCGACGGCGTCGACGATCTGGGGCACCAGCGGCAGGGTGGCCACCTGGCCGGTGTGCCCGCCGGCCTCGGTGCCCTGGGCCACCACCATGTCGCAGCCGGCCTCCAGCGCCCGGCGGGCGTGGTCGACCTTGCCGCACATGTTGACCACCAGCAGGCCGTGGGCGTGGCAGAGGTCGACGACCTCGGCCGGCACGCCCAGGCCGGCCACGAACACCGTGGCGCCGCCCTCGATGACGCGCTCCACCTGCTCTACCAGGCCGCCGGGCATGGCCGTCAGGAGGTCGACCCCGAACGGGCGGTCGGTGGCCGAGCGCACGGCCGCCATCTCGTCGACCATCCGGTCGACCCGCATGGTCGAGGCGCCGAGGCAGCCGAAGCCGCCGGCGTCCGACACGGCGGCCACGAGGGCGGCGTAGGAGACGCCGCCCATGCCGGCCAGCATGACGGGGTGCTCGATGCCCAGCAGCTCGGTCAGCCTGGTCTCCACGGGTCCTCCCTCGTCCGGGCGGGCCGGTGGGGCCCGCGGCGCTGAGACCCTACGACCTCGGGGAGGCCGGTGCAGCCGCGCCGGGGCCGACGGTCAGACCAGGTAGGGGCAGTGGCGGCAGCCCTGGTGGCAGCACGTCCCCCGGCGGGCCAGGTAGTCCGACGTCATGACCTGGTAGCCGGTAGCCGGGTCGCGGTAGGCGTCGGCGCCGGCCTCCCGGGCCGAGCGGTGGGCGGCCAGGACGGCGTCCCGGCCCGGCAGGTCGGGGGGCAGGCGGCTGGGATGGGGCTCGTCGGGACCCCGGTCGGCCAGCGGCTCCCGGCCGGTCACCGGGGCGTCCGGGTCACCCCGCCGGGGCGGAGGAGCGGGTCGGGTCCTCGTCGGCCGGTGCGTCCCGGTCCCCCTCGGCGGGGGGCGCGTGGCCGTCGGCGGACGGGGCGTGGCCGTCGGCGGACCCGCCCTCAGCCGGCGGCGTCGACCACTCGCCGGCCGCCACGCTCGGCACGAAGTCCTTCTGGCGTACCAGGAACAGGCAGCCGACGGCGCCGACCAGGGCGATCACCGCGGCGATGGACATGAGGTGGTTGAAGGTCGAGGCGAAGCCGTCCTGGTAGGCGGTCAGCAGCGCCTGGCGTCCGGCCCCGGGAATCGACGCCGCCGCCTGGCGGACGCCGCCGGCGGCCACCGCCGAGCCGAGGCCCTGGCCGCCGTGGGCCAGGACGGCGCTGCCGGCCGCCGAGCCCTGCAGGTTGGTGATGACGGCCGGCTTGATCTGGTCGACGAAGATGGCGCCCAGGCCGGCGATGCCGGTGGCGATGCCGACCTGGCGGAAGGTGCTGGCCGCACCCGTCGACATACCGCTGCGCTCCGGCGGGACCACCGACACCGAGCCCGAGGCCAGCACCGGGTTGGTGATGCCGATGCCCACGCCCGACACCAGGAAGCCGGGTAGCAGGACGAGCCAGGAGGACGAGCCACCGACGTGGGTCATGAGCTCGCAACCGATGGCCACCAGGGCCAGGCCCAGGCTCATCAGGAACCGGGTCTGGACGCGCACGGTCAGCTTGCCGGCGATGGGGGCCACGATGAAGGCCAGCATGGTGAGCGGGAGGAACCGCAGGCCGGCGGCCAGGGCGCTGTAGCCCAGCACCTCCTGCATGTAGAGCGTGAGGTAGAGGAACATGGCGAAAATCGACGCCGACAGGGTGAACGACCCGAGCGACACGCCCACCATGGCCGGGCGCTTGAACAGGGCGAGGTCGAGCATCGGGTCCTTCTGCAGCCACTCGCCGACGATGAAGACGGCCATGAGGACGGCGGAGCCGACCAGCATCGACACGATGAACGTGCTGCCCCAACCCTTGGCGTTGCCCTGGACCAGGGCGTAGACCAGCAGGAACAGCGACGCGGTGAAGGTCACGAAGCCGAGCCAGTCGATCTTGCGGGCGCTCGAGATCTTGGCGTTGTCGACCTTGGTCAGGGTGATGATGACGGCCACCACGCCGATGGGGATGTTGAGGAAGAAGATCCAGCGCCAGCCGATGCCGGTGGTGATGGCCCCGCCGACCAGGGGTCCGACGGCCACCGCCCCGCCGATGACCGCCCCGTAGACGCCGATGGCCGTGCCCCGCTCCCGGCCGGCGAAGGCCTGGGCGATGAGGGCCAGCGAGGTGGCGAACATGATGGCCCCACCGACCCCCTGGGCACCCCGCGACAGGTTGAGCATCAGCGAGGTGGTGGAGAGGCCGCAGGTCAGCGAGGCGAGCGAGAAGAGCACGAGGCCGATGGCGAACATGCCCCGCCGGCCGTACATGTCGCCGAGGACGCCGGCGGTCAGCAGGAAGGCGGCCAGGGTCAGCGCGTACGCGTCCACCACCCACTGGAGGTCGGCGAAGGAGGAGTGCAGGGCCACCTGGATGTCGGGCAGCGCCACGTTCACCACGGTGATGTCGAGCAGGAGCATGAACGTCCCGAAGCAGACGGCGATCAGGGTCCACCACTTGCGATCCACGACGATCTCCTCAGGTCAGTCCGCCGACTGCTGGTGCGCTCCACCCGGTGCCGCCGCCGCCCGACGCCCGTTGGGCATGTATAGACGACGGCCGCGCGCCCGGCAATGGAACATGGGTGGACGCTTTCCGCGCCGAGTGTAGGGAGGCCCTACCCCCGGCCGATCACACCGTGCCGTAGCGGGTGCTGCGGTCGTCCGCCCGAGCCCCCGACCGGGCCAGCTCGGCCGCCGCCGTGGCCAGGTCGGCGCAGAGCTCGTCGACGGCGGCCAGGTGGCCGGCGTGCACGGTGGCGTGGAGGCTGTCGGGCGGGGTCTGGCGGTCGAAGTACCACCCGCCCCGCTCGGCCAGGGCGTCCCCCAGGGCGAAGGTGTCGACCGCGCCCGAGCCGTCGTCGCCGAAGGCGAACACGGTGGCGTCGGGGTCGCCTCGCAGGGCGACGCCCGGGGTGGCGTCGACGGCGGCCCGCAGCCGGGTGGCGGCCTCCCAGGTGTCGGCGGCCAGTCGGAGGTAGCCCTCCTCGCCCAGGTGGTGGAGGACGGCCCAGCCGGCGGCGATGGGCCCGCCCGGTCGGGTGCCGGCCATGGCCGGCGACCCGTACAGGCCGCCGAGCCAGTTGGACGTCACGAACGGCTGCAGGCGCCCGAGCTCCGGGTCGGCGTAGACGATGACCGACACCCCCTTGGAGGCGTACCCGTACTTGTGGAGGTCGGCGCTGATGGAGGTGACACCCGGCACCGACAGGTCCCACGGCCTGGTGACGTGGCCCAGGGTGCCGAGGAAGGGCAGCAGGAACCCGCCCAGACAGGCGTCCACGTGGCAGAGGACACCCCGCTCGGCGGCCAGGGCGGCGATCTCGGGCACCGGGTCGATGACGCCCTGCGGGTACGAGGGGGCCGACCCGACCACGAGCACGGTGTCGTCGTCGACCGCGTCGGCCAGGGCGTCGACGTCGGCCCGGCCGTCCGGCCGCACCGGCGACCGCCGCGACTCGACGTCGAACCAGTGGGCCGCCTTCTCGAAGGCGGCGTGGGCGCTGGCGGCCAGCACCATGTTGGGCCGGTCCGTCCGTCCGGTGGCCCGGCCCCAGTCGCGGGCCGTCTTGACCGCCTGCAGGAGCGACTCGGTGCCGCCCGAGGTCAGGTAGCCGCGGAAGGGCGGGCTGCCCTCGGGCCGCCGGTCGGCGCCGAGCAGCCCGGCGGTGATGGTGACGATGTCGTGCTGCATCCAGCCGAGGCTGGGGAAGGCCATGGTGTTGAGGGCGTTCTCGGCGGCGTAGCGGTCGGCCGCCCGCACCAGGAGGTCGTGCACGCCGTCGCCGGCCGAGTAGACGAGGCTGAAGACCCGTCCGCCCCGCCAGTCGCGGTCGTCGGCGGACAGTTCGTCGAGGCGGGCCAGGACGGCCTCCGCGTCGAGCCCGTGGGCGGGCAGCCGGTTGTCGGCAAAGGCGGCCATGGAACGAGCCTACGCGGGCCCCGCCCCGGCGGCCGTGGCGGAGGGAAGGGTCAGGCGGCCGTCAGGTGATGTCGCGACGGGCCAGCACGAAGGAGCCGATGGCCGCGAACACCAGGCCGTAGGCCAGGATCAGCAGCGAGCCCTGCCACCAGTTGAACAGGCCGAAGTCGGCGTCCCGCCCGGCCGTGACGTTGGCGGCGGCGGAGGCCGCACCGGTCGGCAGCCACTTGACCGTCCCGTGCCAGATGGCCTCGATGATGTTCTCCACGATCAGGAACCAGCCCAGGCAGATGATGAGGGCCGCCACCTGGTTGGTCACCAGCGAGCCGACCCCGACGCCCAGGAGGGCGAACAGGACGAACACCAGGATGAGGCCCGGTGCCACCGCGCCCAGCTGGCCCAGCAGCGAGCCGAAGGAGCCCCCCTGGGCGACGACGGCGATCCCGCCGCCGACCACGGTGACCGCCAGCAGGAGCACGGCCAGGCCGATGGCGGCCAGGGCGGCCATGAGCAGCTTGCCCAGCACGAACTGCCAGCGGCGCGGGGTCACCAGGAACGAGGTGGTGGCCGTCTTGTGGCGGAACTCGACCGTGATGATGAGGACGCCGAGCAGCAGGGCGAAGATGTAGCCCGTGAGCCCGCGGCCGACCAGGTCGCGCAGCTGCGTCGTGGTGTGGGGGTAGCCGGGATGGGGTGCGCCCCAGTCGTTGGGGACGAAGGCGGAACCGCCACCGCTCCCGCCCCCACCGGCACCGTGGTTGAGGAAGTACACGAGGATGAACAGGCCGGTGATGACCACCGCGATGCCGGCCAGCACCCACGGGATGGCCGTGGTGCGCAGCTTCAGCCACTCGCCCCGGACGATGGCGGTCACGACGGACCCCCGGGCATCGGGAAGGGCGCGGACTGCCCGCTGCCCGGCACGGTGTGGCTGGCGTCGAAGCCGTGGGTCAGCCGGAGGAACACGTCCTCCAGGCTGCCCCGCTCGTTGACCAGCTCGTAGAGCACGATCTGGTGCTGGACGGCGAAGGGCCCGAACCACTCGGGGGTGGCGCCGTCGATCACCAGGGTGTCGGGCGCCACCTGGCGCCATCCGACCGGCACGGCGTTGAGCACCTCGGCCAGGCGGGTGATCTCGGGGGTGCGGATGCGCATGCCGGTGCCGGTGCCGGCCTGGGCGGCCAGGTCGGCCAGCGTGGTCTGCAGCACCAGCTTGCCCTGCGAGATGATCACGACGTCGTCGACCGTCTCCTCCATCTCGGACAGCAGGTGGGACGACACCAGGACGGCGTGCCCGGCGGAGGCCTGGCCGCGGATGAACTGGCGCAGCCACTGGATGCCCTGGGGGTCGAGCCCGTTGGCCGGTTCGTCGAGGATCAGGATCTCGGGGTCGCCCAGGAGCGCGGTGGCCAGCTGCAGCCGCTGGCGCATACCGAGGGAGAACTTGCCGACCCGACGGCGGGCCACGTCGGTGAGCCCGACCAGCTCGAGGGTCTCGTCCACCCGGGACAGGGGCAGACCGCTGGCCAGGGCCACCGACTTGAGGTGGTCGCCGGCCCGGCGGGTGGGGTGGAAGCTGGTGGCCTCGAGGGCGGCGCCGACGTGGCGAACGGGGTGGTCGAGGTCGGCGTAGCGCCGGCCGCCGAAGGTGGCCGTGCCGTCCGTGACGGACACCAGGCCGAGCAGCATGCGCAGCGTGGTGGTCTTGCCCGAGCCGTTCGGCCCGAGGAAGCCGGTCACCCGGCCCTCGGCCACCTCGAAACTGAGGTCGTCCACCGCCCGCACCGACCCGAAGCTCTTGCCGAGCCCGCGCACTTCGATGGCGGAGGTCATCGCCCGACCGTACCCGCGGTGCGGTGGAGGGGTGGGGCACCCCCTGTGGACCCCGCCAGGTCAGACCTCGGCGTAGATGTCCATCGGCAGCAGCAGCCCGATGGCCACGACCAGCTCGTCGTGGACCCGGCCCATGTTGCTCCAGCCGTTCACCCAGCCGACCAGCGCCGAGTACCACACGTGGCCCAGGATCCTCGCCCGGTCGCTGATGTCCGGCGGCTGCGGCTCGCCGATGGCCCGGGTGATGATGCCCTCCATCAGCACGGCCACCTGCTGCTGACACTCGATGGCGGCGGGGTCGGGCGAGGCCAACGCGGTGAAGACGGCTCCGACCAGCTGTGGCTGGCGCCCCATGGAGCGCAGGGCCCGGTCGAGGGCGCCGATGACCCGCTCGGCCGGGGTGTCGCCCAGGGCCGGGCTCTGGGCCAGCCGGATGTCGAGCTGCGCGACCCAGTGCACCAGGGCCGCCGCCAGCAGGTGGTCCTTGCTGGTGAAGTACCGGTAGACGGTGCCCATGGCCACGTCGGCCCGGGCGGCCACGTCGCGCATCTGCACGGCCTCGTAGCCGCCGTCCAGCGCCAGCGAGATGGCGGCGTCGATCACCCGCTGCCTGCGGGCCTGCTGGGCACGCGTCAAGGTGCGCGGCACCGGAGCTGTCGCCATGGCAGAACACCCTAGTCGGACACCCTTTCCCGGCCCGGGGAGCCGGGTGGCGCCGGACCGCCCCGCGTCGGGCCGCCACCGGTGCGACCGGCGGTCGCCCGTCACCCGGCCCGGTCGGCGCTCCGTCGGTACGATGGGCCGCCATGGCGACCGCCGAGTCCACCGACGACGACCAGGAACTGATCGCCACCACCGACGGCCGGGTACCGGGCCGCCGGGGCCTGGCCACCCGCCAGCGCCTGCTCGAGTGCACCGCCGGCCTGCTGGTGGCCACGCCGTGGCGCTCCATCAAGGTGATCGACATCGCCCGCCAGGCCGGCACCTCGCCGGCCACCTTCTACCAGTACTTCGAGAACGTGGAGGCGGCCATCACCGTCCTGGCCGAGGAGCTGGTCGAGGGGGCCGGCGTGCTGGGGGAGATGGTCGACGGCGACTGGTCGGACGAGGCCTCGTGGGACACCGCCGTGGCCGTGGTCGAGGGGTTCATGGACTACTGGGAGACCAACCGGGCCGTCTTCCGGGTGGTGGAGCTGACCACCGTCGAGGGCGACCTCCGCTTCCAGGGCCTCCGCGTCCGAGCGCTCAACTCGGTGACCGTGACCCTGGCCAGGGTCATCGCCACCCGGGCCGGGTCCTCGGGCTCGCCCGCCGGCGCCGACCCGATGGCCGCCGCCGGGACGCTGGTGGCCATGCTGGCCCAGGTGGCCGGCCACCGCTACGGCTTCGAGTTCTGGGGCATCCGCACCGCGTCGCTGGTCGACAGCCAGGCGCGCCTGCTGCACTGGTCGGTGACCGGTCGGCCGGCCCCCGAGGGCGCACGGGTGCCGGGCGCCGACAGCCCGGCGCCGCGCACCGGCCCGGTGGTGGGCGGGGGCGCGGCCTCGGCCCGGACGGCCAAGCCGAAGCCCCGGGGTGAGTCGGCCCGGACGCCCTGAGCCGGCCGCCGCCGGTCAGCGCAGCGCGACCGGGTTGACCGGCGAGCCGAGGGCGGCCGTCAGGGGCAGCGGCGTGGCGTCCAGCAGGAACGTGTAGCGCCCGTCCGCCGCGCAGGCGTCGGCCAGCTCGTCGAGGAACCAGTTCTGGCCCTGGGTCATCCCCATCTCCACCAGGTGGAGCAGGTGGACGGGCAGGAAGAGGTCGTCCGACTCGCACGGGTAGACCTCGAGGACCATGGTGTCGATGGCCACGGCGGCCACGTCCCGGTCGTGGAACCAGCCGGCCGTGGCCACGGTCAGGCCCGGGGTGGGCCAGGTGTAGGCGACCAGGTCGCGGACGGGCGGCGCTCCGTCGATGCCGGGCCGGCCCGGCAGGGCCAGGTGGGCGGCCTGGCCGGTGCGGACGAGCACGACGTCGCCCGGCTCGAGGTCGACGCCGGTCAGGGCCAGGGCGGCGTCGAGGTCGTGCGGGCTGATGGGGTGGCCGGGCTCGAGCAGCTGGCGGCCCTGGGCCCGGGCCACGTCGAGCAGGACGCCCCTTCCGATCAGGGTGTCGATCTGTTGGATACCGAGCCGGGACGCCCCCTCCTCGGTGATGGTGGAGGCCGGGAAGCCGTTGTAGAGCCGGCCCCCGTCGGGCTCGGGGCCGTAGGAGGCGTGGGCCAGCCCGTCCCAGTGGGTGGCGCACTGCACCGCGAAGGAGACCACGTCCTCGCTGAAGGCCACCCAGCCCGGCAGGTCGCTCTGGGGGTGGTTGACGGTCACCATGGTGTGGGTGGGGTTGACCCGCCCCTGGATGAACCCCATCTGGATGCCCTCGGCCTCCGACATGGGAATTCCCAGGTGGAAGGCGGTCCCGTCGACCACCGAGGCCACGCCCCGCAGTCGGGCCGCGGCGTCGATCAGGTTGAGCGTCCCCAGCTGGTCGTCCGGGCCCCAGCGGCCCCAATTCGACACCCGCTCGGCCATTTCGGTGAAGGCGCGGGGGATCGAGGGGGGCACAGGGACGGGCACGCACCTGTTGTAGCCGATCCGGGCAACAGTTTTCCGCCCGACGTGCCGAAGGAATTGAGGACAGAAGGCACAGGTTGAGCACCGGACGTGCGTCTGGGAGACTCAGCCGCGAACCTCGAGGGGCTCGACGGTGACGTACAACCCGCACAGGGAAGGTTCGATCTTGCAGGACACCAGTGGACGCACGCGTGCCACAGCAGATGGACTGCGTACACAACACACCCAGTTCAGCTCAGTATGCCGACGCACCGCCGCGAGGTGGTGGATGGTCGCCGCGCTCGCGGTGTTGCCCGTCACCGCCGTGCTGGCGCCGGCCGGCCCACTGGCCGCCACCGGCGCCGCCGCCGCCACCCCCCACGACCTCGGCTCGGTCGAGGCCCTCTACGCCGCCGACCTGACCGCCCGGGTCAACGCCGAGCGGGCGGCACGGACGTCCGCCGTCCAGCCCGTGCCCGCCCTCCAGGTCGACCCCGGCCTCCAGGCCGGGGCCCAGGCCTGGGCGGACCACATCGCCTCGATGGGGACCGTCGCCGACCCGCCGCTGGCCGGGTGCGGCGCCAATCCGTCGGCTTCCACCCTCTGTGTGCTGGCCGCCAACTCGGGGGCGTCGGGCAACGGCTACTGGCCCGGTGACGGCTCGGACGGCATGGAGGCCGCCTACATGAACTCGACGGGGCACCGTCAGAACATGCTCAACGCCGGGTACGACTCGGTGGGGATCGGTGTGGCCTGCAGCGGCGGCCAGGCCTACACGGTCGAGCTCTTCGGGTTCACCTACGGCGAGCTCGGTGCCGCTCAGGGCCGCCAGGCCGCCCAGAACGCGGTCGAGGGCACCCCGGTGCCGGCCGGACCGTCGGTGGCCGGCCTCCAGACCGGCCAGCCCGTGTACTGCCCCGGCCAGATGGTGGGCCCGAACGGCCAGGTGACCGCCGACGGGGGCCAGTACCCGTACCCCTACCCGGTGCCGGCGGTGGCGGGCGAGCCCACCCAGCCGCCGCCCGACCCCTACGTGGGGATCGCCGCCTCGGCCCATGACACCGGCTACTGGGAGGCCCGGGCCGACGGCGCGGTGGTGGCCCACGGGACGGCCGGCGCCTACGGCTCGATGGCCGGCCAGCCCCTCGCCGCCCCCATCACCCACATCGTGGCCACCCCCGACGGCAAGGGCTACTGGCTGGTGGCCGGCGACGGCGGCATCTTCTCCTACGGCGACGCCGTCTTCTACGGCTCCATGGGCGGCAGGCGCCTCAACGCGCCGGTGGTGGACATGGCCCCCACGCCGTCCGGCAAGGGCTACTGGCTGGTGGCCTCCGACGGCGGCATCTTCGCCTTCGGCGACGCCGTCTTCGACGGCTCCATGGGCGGCCTCCCCCTCAACGAGCCGGTGGTGGGCATGACCGGCACCGCCTCCGGTAGGGGCTACTGGCTGGTGGCCTCCGACGGCGGCATCTTCGCCTTCGGCGACGCCGCCTTCCAGGGCTCGGCCGGCGGCCTGCGCCTCAACGCCCCCGTGGTCGGGATGGCCCCCGACGCCAGTGGCCAGGGCTACTGGCTGGTCGGGTCGGACGGCGGCATCTTCGCCTTCGGCGACGCGCCGTTCCGCGGCAGCGCCGGCAGCCTGGTGCTGGCCGCCCCGGTGGTCGGGATGGCCCCCGACCTCAAGGCGGACGCCTACTGGCTGATCGGTAGCGACGGCGGGGTGTTCGCCTTCGGCGCCCCATTCGAGGGCGCCGCCTGACCCGGCCTGAGCCGACCGGGCTCCGGTCGGCTCAGCTGGACCAGATGATCGACTGCATCTCCGAGTAGGCCTCGAGGCCGTAGTCGCCTCCGTCGCGGCCGATGCCGCTCATCTTGAACCCGCCGAAGGGGGCGTCCATGTTGCGCTGGGCGGTGTTGACGCCCACGTGGCCGGCCCGCAGCTGCTTGGCCACCCGGAACGCCCGCGGCGTGTCGCCCGAGAACACGTAGTCGTAGAGGCCGAACTCGGAGTCGTTGGCGATGGCCACGCCCTCCTCGTCGTCGTCGAAGGGGATGGCCACGACCACCGGGCCGAAGATCTCCTCGCGGGCCGAGGTCATGTCGTTGGAGCCGCTGATGAGGGTGGGCTCGACGTAGTACCCGCGCTCCATGTGGTCGGGCCGGCCGCCGCCGAAGACGACCTCGCCCTGCTGGCGGCCCGACTCGATGTAGTCGAGGATCCGCTGCTGCTGGGCGCCGGAGATGACCGGGCCGACCACGGTGGAGGCCTCGGTCGGGTCGCCCACCGTGAGGTGGCCGGCGAAGGCCCGCAGGCCCTCGACCACCTGGTCGAAGATGCTGCGGTGCACGACGGCCCGGGTCGGGGCGGTGCAGATCTGGCCGGAGTGGAACGCCCAGGTCGAACCGATGGCGGTGATGGCCGACTTCAGGTCGGCGTCCTCGAACACCACGGCCGCGCCCTTCCCGCCGAGCTCCATGAGCAGGCGCTTCATGGTGGGGGCGCCGGCCGCGGCGATGCGCTGGCCGACCTGGGTGGAGCCGGTGAAGGACACCATGTCCACGTCGGGGGTCGAGGTCAGCACGGCGGCCGGGTCCGGGCCCTGCGAGGTCACCAGGTTCACCACCCCGGGCGGGAACCCGACCTCGTCCAGGATGCGGGCCAGCTCGATGACGGCCAGCGGGTCCTGCGGGGCGGGCTTGATGACCAGGGTGTTGCCCATGGCCAGGGCGGGGGCGACCTTGCCGGCCATATTGGTCAGCGGGAAGTTGTAGCTGGCGATGGCGGCCACCACGCCGACCGGCTGGCGGTAGGTGAAGGCGCTGATCAGGCCGCCCGGGGCCAGTGGTGTGGCGTTGGACACCACCGGGGGAAGCATCTTCTCCTGCACGTGGCGGATGTCCCGGCTGTAGCGCTCGAAGCGGTCGCTGCTGACCGGGACCTGCATGCGCGAGCCGACCGAGGCGGTGGCGCCCGTCTCGGCGATCACCAGCGGCACCAGCTCGTCGTTGCGGGCCCGGATGGCGGCGGCCGCCTTCTTCAGCAGGGCCAGGCGCTCGTCCACCGGGGTGGCGGCCCAGGCCGGGAAGGCCTCGCGGGCGGCGGCGGCGGCCGCCTCGGCGTCGGCCACCGACGCGTTGGGGGCCTGGCCGACGACCTCCTCGGTGGCCGGGTTGACGACGTCGTAGGTGCCGTCGCCGGCGGTCACCCAGCTGCCGCCGATCAGCAGCTTCGTCTCGTCCTTCTTCACGGTGCTGGCCATGGTCTTCTCCTCGGGGGTGGTGCGGTGGACTGCGGTGCGGATGTGGTGCGACGTGGTGCGGTGCGCCGGCCGCGGGCGGGCGCCCGTGTGCCGCGCAGTGTAGGCGGGCGTGCCCGTCGGGCCGCCGCCGGCGGGGCGTCAGCCGGCCGGCACCGCCGGGTCGACGGTCACGGTGTCCCGGCCGGAGCGCAGCAGGGTGCCGGGCAGGTTGCCGGTGGGCCGGCCGTCGGCCACGGTCTCGACCCCGTTGACCAGCACCCGCACGACGCCGATGGAGTCGGCCACGAGTCGGGGGCTGCCGCCCGGGAGGTCCGCCACCAGGGTGGCCTTTTCCGAGGCCACGGTGGCCGGGTCGAAGACGAACAGGTCGGCGCGCAGGCCCTCGGCCACCCGGCCCCGGTCGTGGAGGCCGAACAGGTCGGCCGGGGCCTGGGTCATCCAGTGCACGGCCTGCTCCATGGGGACCAGCTTGCGGCTGCGCAGGCAGTCGCCCAGGAACGAGGTGGGGTAGTTCGAGCCGCACATGCGGTCGAGGTGGGCGCCGGCGTCGGAGCCCCCGACCAGGGCGCCGGGGTCGTTCCACACGTCCACCCGGGCCTCCCACGAGGCGGCGTCGCCGTCGGAGGCCTTGGGCCACAGCACGGTCCGGAGCCCGTCGGCGATGACCAGGTCGAGCAGCGCGTCGAAGGGCTCCTTGCCCTGCTCCTCGGCGATCGAGCCGACGTCGCGCCAGCTGTAGCCGGCGTTCTCGGGGGCGTAGGTGTCGCCGATGATGTAGTTGGCCCAGTGGGAGAGCCGACGGAAGACCCCGGCGTTCTCGGAGTGCGCCAGCTCGTCGAGCCGGGCCCGGACCTCGGGGTCACGCAGCTGCTCGATGCGCTGCTCCTCGGGCAGCCCCATCACGTCGCCCCACCCGGGGATGAGGAACAGCGCGCAGTGGGTGCGGAAGCTCATGTTCATCGGGACCAGCGTCGGCATGGTCAGGGCGATGATCTGCCCGCCGGCCGCGGCCGCCGCCTTCGACGCCTCGAGCTGGCGGGCCGTCTTGTCGGGGGTCCGGGAGTCGACGGTCAGGAGGTTCCAGTTGAGGGGGCGCCGGGCCGTGGTCGTCATGGCCACCATGAGGTCGATCTCGTCGTCGCTGAAGGAGTCGAGGCACCCGTTGGTGATGTACTCGAGCGTGGTGCCCGGGTGGTCGCGCACGACCTCGCAGAAGGCCAGCATCTCGCGGCGGTCGGCGTAGCGCGACGAGATGGGGTTGCCCTCGCCGTCGGAGTGGGTGCGGGACTGCGACGACGAGAAGCCCATGCCGCCGGCCTCGATCGACTCCGCCAGGAGGGCCGTCATGGCGGCCAGCTCCTCGTCGGTGGCCACCTCGCCACCCCGCTCGGCCCCCATCACCCAGCGCCGGATGGCGCAGTGGCCGACCAGGAAGCCGGCGTTGACGCCGAGGTTGCCCTCGAGCTTGCCCAGGTAGTCGCCGAACGAGGTCCAGTCCCACTCGATGCCGTCCTCCAGGGCGACCAGCGGCATGCCCTCGACCTTGGCCATCATCCGGCGGATGTAGTCGTGGTCCTCGGACTTGATGGGGGCCAGGGTGAAGCCGCAGTTGCCGGCGATCACCGTGGTCACACCGTGGAGGTTGGAGGGCGAGGCCGTCGGGTCCCAGAAGAGCTGGGCGTCGTAGTGGGTGTGCGGGTCGATCACGCCGGGCGCCACCACCAGGCCCTCGGCGTCGAGCTCGGTGGCGGCCTCCTCGGAGACGGTGCCGACGGTCACGATGACCCCGTCCCGGATGCCGACGTCGGCCCGGAAGCCGGGTGCGCCGGTGCCGTCGACGACCAGGCCGTTGCGGATCACGTAGTCGAGCATGGTGCGTTCCCTTCATGGGGCCCGGTGGGGTCGCCGACGGGCCGGTGATCGTGACTGGTGGTCGGGGCGCCGTTGGGTCCGGCGGGTGCCGGCGCCACGTCCCCCCGAAGAACTGACAGTGCGTCAGATTATGCCATGCACGACGCGCCGGCGACGGGCCCGGCGCCCGGCCGGTGGGTGGGACGTGCCGGGGCCGAGAGTAGGGTTCGGGCATCCTCCACCTCCACTATTTCCGGGACAACCTGTTGCCGGTCGTCGTGCTCGTGCTCGGGGCCGGCCTCCTGGTCCGCTTCGCCCACTGGGTGGGGATGCGCCGCCGACGCTGGATCGACGTCCAGATCCGCCGCCAGATCGAGTCCGGCATGGTGGCCTCCGAGGCCCTGAAGCGGTCCCGGGCCATCAGTGCGGCGGTCGAGTGGGTGGTGGTGGCGCTCACCTACTTCGTGGTGGCCATCCTGGCCTTCGACCAACTGGGCATCCCCCTGACCACCCTGGTGGCGCCGGCCACCGTGGTCGGCATCGGCCTGGGCTTCGGCGCCCAGCAGATGGTGGGCGACCTGCTGGCCGGGTTCTTCCTCTTCGCCGAGCACCAGTTCGCCTTCGGCGACGTCATCCGCCTGTCGACACCGGGGCAGACGACCGGCATCACCGGGACGGTGGAGGAGCTGACCCTGCGGGTCACGAAGCTCCGCACCCAGCAGGGCGAGCTGGTGGTGGTGCCCAACAGCGCGCTCCGCCAGGTCACCAACCTGTCCAAGGACTGGTCGCGGGCGGTCATCGACATCCCGGTCGATGTGGCCGAGGACCTCGAGCAGGTGACCGCCCTGCTGAAGGAGGTGGTCGAGGGGATGGCCGACGACCCCCGGTGGTCGGAGCTGATCCTGGGTGAGCCGGTGGTGGCCGGGGTCGAGACCATCGACGTCGGCTACGTGCAGCTCCGGCTCATCGCCCGCACGCTGCCCGGGCGGCAGTTCGAGGTGGCCCGGGAGATCCGGCTGCGGGCGACCATCGCCCTGCGCCGGGCCGGCGTGAGCTCGCCCGGCATCGGCACCCCGTCGACCGGCGGCGCCCGGTGAGCGACGCCACCCCGACGGGGGACGGCCGGTCGGCCCCTGACGCCACCGGCGGCGCGCCGGCCCCGCCCGACGCCGACGACGCGGCCCACAGCCGCCTGGTCGGGTTCATGGGCGAGCCGGTCTCGCCGTCCTGGCCGGTCCGGCGGTCCACCGTCCTGATGGTGGTCGCGTTCCTCGGCTTCGGCGCCCTGATGGCCGTCTATCCGCCGGCGGCCAAGGCCGCCACCACCGGCAGCGGAGGATCGGTGGTGGTGCCGCTCATCACCACGACGACGACCACGACCACGACCACGACGACGAGCACGACCCGGCCGGCGCCGAGCACGACGACCAGCACCCGGCCGTCGACCACCACGACCACCCGGGCCGGCGGGAGCACCACCACCACGACCACGTCGCGGGCCACCACCACGACCACCCGGCCGGCCGTCACCACGACCACCACCCCGGCCGGCGCCGTCACCACGACCACCGTCACCCCCTGAGCCCGGGCCGGCCCCGTCCGGAGGCGCGGTGGAGTGGCGCTGGCTACGGTGCAGCCATGATCGTCCTCGTCCACGGAGTACCCGAGTCGGCCGCCCTGTGGGAGAAGCTGCGCGACCGTCTCGACGGTCCGACCACGGCCCTGGCGCTGCCCGGCTTCGCCTCCCCGCGGCCCGACGGGTTCGGCGCCACCAAGGACGACTATGCGGCGTGGTTGGTCGGCGAGCTCGAGGACCTGGACGGGCCGGTCGACCTGGTCGGCCACGACTGGGGGGCGGCCCTCACCTACCGGGTGGCCACCACCCGGGGCGACCTGCTGCGCTCGTGGGCGGCCGACGTGGCCAACGTGATGCACCCGGACTACACCTGGCACGACTTCGCCCAGATCTGGCAGGCCGAGGGGGCGGGCGAGGAGTTCTTCGCCTCCCAGGCGGGCGTGCCCGCCGAGGACCTGGCCGCCGGCTACGAGGCCATGGGGGTGCCGGCCGCCGACACCGGCGTCCTCGTCCCCCTGGGCGACCCGGTGATGGCCTCGTGCATCATGGACCTCTACCGCTCGGCCGCCCCCCGGATCTTCGACGACTGGGGGGACGCGCTGACGCCCACCAGCGCACCGGGCCTGGTCCTCCACGCGGCCGAGGACCCCTTCGGCAACGAGACGCTGTCGGGCGAGGTGGCGGACATGCTGGGCGCGGCGCGGGCCACCCTCCCCGGGGTCGGGCACTGGTGGGCCCTCCAGGACCCGGACACCGCCGCCTCGGTGCTCAACACCTTCCACGCGTCGCCGGGCTGAGGCGGCCTGCCGCCGTCGGCGGTCGGTCAGTCGTTGACGAGCGGGGCGACCTCGGCCCCGAAGCGGGCGATCTGGTCGCACAGCTCCTCGACCGAGTGGGCCGGGAAGCGCACCTGCACCTGGCCGCAGCCCGCCTCGCGGTAGGGGCGGAGGTGGTCGGCCAGCGCCTCGGCGTCGCCCTGGACCGTGCCGGGCGGCAGGTCGTTGCCGGCCGGCGGGGTGCCGAGGTACATGGGGTAGGCGATGGAGCCGATGTCGAGCGGCGCCCCGTCGCGCTCCTCGGCCCGCAGCTCGCGCAGGCGGGTCAGCAGCTCGGCGTTGGGCCCGACCGACTGCGGCAGCCAGCCGTCGGCGTAGCGGGCGGTGCGGCGCAGCGCGGCGGGGGAGGAGCCCCCCACCCAGATGGGCGGACGGGGCGAGCGCACCGGCCGGGGTGCGAGCCCCACGCCCGACGCAGGCCAGCGCGGCCCGGGCAGCACCGGGTAGTCCTCGGTCAGCCCGAGGGCCAGTCCGGCCACGGCCTCGTCGGTGGCCGGGCCCCGCTCGTCGAAGGCGGGGCCCATCAGGTCGAATTCCTCGTTCACGTGGCCGGCGCCTACACCGCACACCACCCGGCCGTGCGACAGCACGTCGAGGGTGGCGAACTCCTTGGCGGCCCGCAGCGGGTGGCGCAGGGCGGCCACGTAGATGTGGGAGAGCAGGTGGATCTCCGAGGTCACGGCGGCCAGCCAGCCGAGGGTGGCCACGGTGTCGTACCAGACGGTGCTCATGGCCCCGGCCAGCCGGTCCGGGATGAAGGTGTGGTCGCACACCCCGACGTAGAAGAAGCCGGCCGCCTCGCAGGCCAGGGCCACCCGGGCCAGCTCGTCGGGGCCGGCGTCCGCCTCCCACGGCTCGACGTAGATGGTCGACTGCGACTGGACGGGGAGCTGCATGCCGAAGGAGACCACCCCGGCGGGCAGGACCGTCACGACGTCGGCGGGCGGGGCGGGCTTCGGGTCGCTCATCGGGTCGTCCTCACGTGTCGGGCCCACGGGTGGGCGGGATGCGGTCCGGGGTCAGTGCGGGTGGTCGGGCGCGGGCCCGTCGGCCAGCGACTGCGCCAGCTGCTCGGCCAGGGCGCCGTCGGTGCCGAAGGTGGTGGCCAGGACCCGGGCCCGCTTGTAGGCCAGGTGGGCGGGCACCTCCCAGGTGAAGCCCATGCCGCCGTGGACCTGGATGCACGAGCGCCCGTTGGTGACCGCCGCCTCGTCGGCCAGCAGCTTGGCCCCGGCCGCGGCGACGTCGGGGTCGCCCACGTCGGGCTGGTCCACGGTGACAGCCGCCGCCTGGACGGCGATGCGGGCCACCTCGGCCCGCACGGCCATGTCGGCGCAGAGGTGCTTGACCGCCTGGAACCCGCCGATCGGCCGGCCGAACTGCACGCGCTCCTTGGCGTAGGCCACGGCCAGGTCGCAGGCCCACTGGGCCATGCCGACCTGCAGGGCGGCGGTCAGCACGGCGCCGTCGCGCCGCCACCAGGCCGCCACCTCGGGACCGGCCACCGGCTCGGCGTCGGGCAGGGACGCCACCGACCACACCGGGGTCAGCGGGTCCATGGGGCGGGGGAGGGGCGTGGCCCCGAGCGAGGCGGGGTCGAGGCGTCCGACGCCCTCGTCGGACAGGACGAGCAGCACGTCGAGGTCGGCCAGGTGCTCGACCACCACCGGCAGGCACCCGGTCCCGACGGCGCCGGCGGCCGGACGCTCGACCAGGCCCACCACCGTGGTGCCGTCGTCGGCCCCGTCCACCAGGCCGGCGGCCAGGTGGGAGGCGACCAGCGGGCCGGGCACCAGCGACCGCCCCAGGGCCTCGAAGACGAGCGACGCCTCGGCCAGGCCGAGCCCCACGCCGCCGGCCTCCTCGGCCAGGCAGAGGTGGAAGACCCCGGCCTCGCCCAACTCCTTCCACCCGTCCCGGTCGACGGTGTGCCCGGTCGACTCACGGGAGCGGACCGCCTCGAGCGGGAACCGCCCCTCGCACAGTCGGCGGATGCCGTCGGCCAGCTCGTCCTGGAACCCGGTGACCTCGAAGTCCATGGCGGTCAGCCCTTCCCCGCGGCGGCGCCCTGGGGCTCCTTGGGCAGCCCGAGGATGCGCTCGCCCACGATGTTGCGCTGGATCTGCGACGTGCCGGCGGCGATGGTGAGGGAGATGCCCCGCAGCCAGTCCTCGACCATCGTCCCGGCCGGCAGCAGGCCGAGCCCGTCGGTGCCCTCGAGGTCGTGGGCGGCCAGGCCGGCCCGGTCGAGCAGCGACAACGAGAACTCGCCCAGCTTGTGGCGGGTCTCGGAGTAGGCGAGCTTGAAGTAGGTCCCGCCCACCCCCGGGATGCCGGTGCGGGCGGCCTGGGACACGTTGCGCTTGGTCAGGGCCCACAGGGCGTCGAGCTCGGCCTTCAGGTGGCCGGCCTGGCGGCGGACGCCGGGGTCGTCCCAGGCGCCGGTGCGCCGGGCCAGGCCCACGGTGGCGGACAGCAGCTCGACCGCCTCCAGCAGGTCGCCCACGAAGGCGGTGCCGCGCTCGAAGCTGAGGGTGACCATGGTGACCCGCCAGCCGTCGTTCTCCTCGCCCACCCGGTTGGCCACCGGCACCCGCACCTCGTCGAGGAAGAGCTCGGCGAACTCGGTCGACCCGGCGATGGTGTGGAGCGGGCGGATGTCCACGCCGGGGCTGTCCATGGGCAGGATCAGCCACGAGATCCCCCGGTGGCGGCTGTCCTCGGGGCCGGTGCGGACCAGCAGCTCGCAGTGGTCGGCCACCTCGGCGTGGGAGGTCCAGATCTTCTGCCCGCTGATGACGTAGTCGTCGCCGTCCCGCACCGCCCGGGTGCGCATCGAGGCGAGGTCGCTGCCGGCATTGGGCTCGGAGAACCCCTGGCACCAGACCTCGTCGCCGCGCAGGATGCCGGGCAGGAACCGGGCCCGCTGCTCGGGGGTGCCCTCGGCGATGATGGTCGGGCCGGCGTGCAGCAGCCCGACGAAGTTCACCCCGACGTAGGGGGCGTGGGCCCGCTCGAGCTCCTCCTTGAAGATGAGCTCCTCCACGGCCGAGCTGCCCCGGCCACCGCCCTCGACGGGCCAGTCCACCCCGGCGTAGCCGGCGTCGAACAGCAGGCGCTGCCAGTGGGTGTCATAGGCGCGCCGGCCCGGCCAGTCGTCCGGCGACGGCTTGGGCGGCAGTCCGGGCAGGGTGGCGTCGAGCCAGGCGCGCAGCGAGGAGCGGAACGCCTGCTCGGCGTCGGAGTACCGGAGGTCCACGGTCGGCTACGGCCTGGGTGTCACTTGAAGTCGAGGCCGAAGAGCTTGATGGCGTTGCCGCGCACCACCTTGTAGCGCTGCTCGTCGGTGAGGCCGGCCATCTGCTTCTCGGCGATCTCGCGGGTGCGGGGCCACGTCGAGTCCGAGTGGGGGTAGTCCGACTCGTAGGTGATGTTGTCCTCGCCGATCTCGTCGATCAGCAGCAGGCCGTTCGGGTCGTCGAAGAAGCAGCCGTAGACGTGGTCGGCGAAGTAGCTCGACGGCGGGTTCGGCACCTTGTCGGCCACGCCGCCCCACCCCCGGTTCTCCTCCCACACCACGTCCATGCGGTGCAGCAGATGGGGGATCCAGCCGATCTGGCCCTCGGAGTAGGCCACCTTGAGGTTGGAGAACCGCTCGAACAGGCCGGACAGGAGGAAGTCGGTCATCGACAGCTCGGCGTTGATGTGGGTCAGCGAGGAGCCGACGGCGGCCGGCGCGTCGGGCGACGTCGAGGGCATCTTCGAGCTGGAGCCGATGTGCATGTTGACCACGGTCGACGTCTCGTCGCAGGCCCGGAAGAACGGGTCCCAGTAGTTGTCGGGGTCGTGGATCGAGGGCAGGCCCAGGTAGGCCGGGATCTCGGAGAAGCAGACGGCCCGCACGCCGCGGGCGGCGTTGCGCCGGACCTCCTCGGCGGCCAGCTCGGGGTCCCACAGCGGCACGATGATGAGCGGCACGAGCCGGCCGCCGGTCCCGGCGCACCACTCCTCCACTTGGTAGTCGTTGTAGGCCTTGACGCACAGGAGGGCGAGCTCCTTGTCCTCGGCCTCGGTGAAGGTCTGGCCGCAGAACCGGGGGAAGGTCGGGAAGCACAGCGACGCCTCGATGTGGTTCTCGTCCATGTCCTCGAGGCGCTCCTTCTGGCTGTAGGAGCCGGGCCGCATGTCCTCGTAGGTGACGCCCTTCATGGTGACCTCGTCGCGGGGCACGCCCACCGCCGAGTCGACCCGCAGCAGGGGCCGCTGCAGCTTCTCGTAGATCCACCAGTCGGCCGGGGCCCCACCGCCGCCCTCGTTGACGGTCAGCTTGCCGCCCACGAACGTGACGTCGGGCATGTCCTTGCGGACGATGTGGGGGGCGGCGTCCTTGTACTTGGCCGGCATCCGGCTGGTCCAGACGTCGGCGGGCTCGACGATGTGGTCGTCGACGGAGATGATCTTCGGCAGTTCGGCCATGGGGCGAGCATATCCCCGCGTCTGACGGTGTGTCAGGTGGCTCACGGGGGCCGTCGGGCGCCACAGGCGGCTCCCAGATTTCCAACCGCGCGCGACCGTCCCTACGATGGGGTGCCATGCAACGGACACGTCGGACCGTGGCCCTGTGCACGATCGCGGTGGCGCTCGTGTCCGCACTGCTGGTGGGCGCGACGGCGCGGCCGGCCGGCGCCGAGACGGTGGGCCAGGCCCTGGCCCTGCCCCACGCCTACGCCGGCGGTGGCACGTTCGCCTACGGCTCGGCCCAGCTGCCGGCCACCCTGACCGCCCCGCTCAACTCGGTGGTGGTGGGCATGGCCCCGAACCCGGCCACGTCGACCACCAACCAGGGCTACTGGCTGGCCTCGGCCGACGGCGGCGTCTACGCCATGGGCAACGCCGGCTTCTACGGCTCGCTCGGGGCGCTGCGCCTGGCCGGCCCGGTGGTGGCCATCGCCGCCACTCCGGACGGCGGCGGGTACTGGATGGCGGCCATGGACGGCGGCGTCTTCGCCTTCGGCGACGCCGGCTTCTACGGGTCGATGGGCGGCCAGCCGCTCAACAAGCCCATCGTGGGCATGGCGTCGACGCCCGACGGCCGCGGCTACTGGCTGGTGGCCCAGGACGGCGGGGTGTTCTCGTTCGGCGACGCACCCTTCCTCGGGTCGATGGGCGGCACCGCCCTGGTCCAGCCGGTGGTGGGCATGGCCGCCCGCCACCACGGCACCGGGTACTGGCTGGTGGCGGCCGACGGCGGGATCTTCGCCTTCGGCGCGGCCGGCTTCTACGGCTCCACCGGCGCCCAGCAGCTGGGCGACCCGGTGGCCGGCATGGCCGCCATGCCCGACGACGGCGGCTACTACCTGGTCGGCACCGGCGGCAGCGTCTTCTCGTTCGGCGATGCCCCCTTCCGCGGCGACCTGGCCGGCGGCCTGAACGGCAACCCCCACGACGTCATCCCGCTGGCCGGCATCGCCGTGGCGCCCGGCGGCGTCGGGTACTGGCTGCTCGACCCGGACGGCTTCAACTACTCGTTCGCCAACCCGCCGGACCCGGTGGCGTCGCCGACGGCGGCCACCATCGTGTCGGTGGCGGCCAGCCAGGTGAACGCCGACCCCGACACCGGCTACTTCTGCAACCCGTACGGCCCGTGCGAGGCGTGGTGCTCGCTGTTCGCCACCTGGGTGTGGCGCCAGGCCGGCGTGCCCATCCCGTCGTACGCGTTCACGGGCGACATGTACTACTGGGCCCAGAGCCACACCACCGTCCTGCCGCCCACCGCCGCGCCGCTGCCGGGCGACGCCGTGCTGTACGGCACCGGGCCGTGGTCGACCTCGTCGTCGGTGCACGTCGGCCTGGTGGCCCAGGTCTGGCCGGACGGCGCCGTCGTGACCATCGAGGGCGACGCCGGCCCGGCGGCTACCGGCAGCCTGGCCGTCGTCATCAACGGCCCGTACCTGCCGGCCCTCTCGTCGTCCTACAACGGCATGCCCGTCTACGCCTTCGCCCGCTACTGAGCGGGCCGGGGCGGGGCGGTGACGACAGGGCGATGACGGCGGGGGAGGTGGTGGTCCGCACGGCCACTCCCGACGACGCCGCCGACCTGGTGGCGCTGCTGACGGCCGGTGCGCTGACCCCGGCGCCGCCCGTCACCGACCTCGGCCCCTACCGGGCGGCGCTGGCCGACCTGGCGGCCACACCGGGCACCGATGTGCTGGTGGCCGAGTCCGACGGACGGGTGGTCGGCACCTGCCAGCTCATCACCTTCCGCCACCTGCAGCACGGGGGCGGGAGGTGCGCCGAGCTCGAGTCGGTGCACGTGGCGCCGGACCTGCGGAGCCGGGGGATCGGCGGCCTGCTGGTCGAGGAGGCGGTGGCCCGTGCCCGGGCGGCCGGCTGCTACCGGGTCCAGCTCACCTCCAACGCCGCCCGTGCGGACGCCCACCGCTTCTACGAGCGGCACGGCTTTTCCGGCAGCCATGTGGGCTTCAAGCGGCTGCTCGACCCGCCGGGCTGAGCAGCCGACCCGGTCAGCGCCCGGCCAGCAGCGAGTCGAGCAGCCGGGCCCGGTGGTCGGCCGCCGAGCCCCAGGCCTCGGCCAGCGCCCACGTGCGCTTCAGGAAGAGCTGGATGTCGCACTCCCACGTGTACCCGATGGCCCCGTGGACCTGCAGGGCGACGCGGGCGGCCTCCAGGGCCGCGTCCGAGGCGTAGGCCTTGGCCACCGAGGCCGCCCGGGAGGCGTCCGGCCGGCCCTCGTCGAGCGCCCAGGCGGCGCCGTAGACGACCGGCCGGGCGAACTCGAGCGGGACCTGGGCGCCGGCCACCAGGTGCTTGACGGCCTGGAAGCTGCCGATGGCCCGGCCGAACTGCTGGCGCTCACGGGCGTAGTCGGCCGTCCGGACGACGAGGGCGTCGGCCAGGCCGAGCAGCTCGGCCGCGGTGACCACGGCGGCCCGGTCTGCGGTGCGGTCGAGCGCGGTGCGGGCCGCGTCGCCGGAGGCGACCAGGGTGGCCGGCGACGGTGCCCACCGGGGCAGGCCGAGGCGTCGGGTCGGGTCGAGCGACGGCACCGGCTCGACCACCACCTCGTCGCCGGCCAGCAGGTGGAGGTCGGGGCCTCCGGGGCCGTCACTCACCAGCAGGAGCAGGTCGGATCCGTCGGCACCGGCCACCGGTGCCGACGGCCAGCGGGGGTCGGCCACCGCGCCGGTCGCCGTCCCCTCGGCCACGGCCGTGAGCAGCGCCCCGACGGCCGCCGGAGCGTCATCGAGCCCGGCCAGCAGCGGCGCGGCCACACCCACCGTCGTGCCGAGCGGCTCGGGCAGCGCCACCCGGCCCGCCTCCTCGACCAGCGGCACCAGGTCGACCAGGCCGAGCCCGAGGCCGCCCAGATCCTCGGCCACGGTCAGCCCGGTGACGCCGAGCTCGGCCAGGGTGGCCCACCGGTCGGTGCGGGCGGCCGGTGCCTCGTAGGCGGCGCGCACGTCGGCGGCGGTGCACTCCTTGGTGAGGACCTGGCGGACGGCGTCGCGGAATTCGAGCTGCTGCTCGGTGAAGGCGAAGTGCACGGCGGACCCCCTCAGCCCCGCGGCAGCCCGAGCATGCGCTCGGCCACCACGTTCCGCTGGATCTCGTTGGTGCCGGCGTAGATGGGGCCGGCCAGGGCGAACAGGTAGCCGTCGAGCCACGGCGCGTCGGTGTCGGGGCCGTGCAGCTCGGCGGCGGGGCCGAGCAGGTCGAGCGCCGTCCGGTGGATGGCCAGGTCGGTCTGCGACCAGTGGATCTTGTTGGCGCTCGCCTCCGGGCCCACCGACCCGCCGTCGAGCACCCGGGTGGCCGTCCACAGTGTGTTGAGGCGGTAGGCCTCGGCGTCCGTCCAGGCCCGGGCCACGTCGTCGGCGCTACGCCGGGCCCGCTCGGGGTCGACGGCCAGGGTGGCGGCGTAGAGGTCGACCAGGCGGTCGGCGGCCTGGCTGTAGCGGGCCGGGCTGCGCAGGCTGAGGCCCCGCTCGGAGCCGGCCGTGGCCATGGCCACGTTCCACCCTTTGCCGACGTCGCCCAGCACGAGGTCGTCGGGCACGTACACGTCCTCGAAGAACAGCTCGGCGAAGCCCGTCTCGCCGTCGATCTGGGGGATGGGCCGCACGGTCACCCCGGGCGTCGCCATGTCGATGAGGAAGTAGGTCAGGCCGCGGTGGCGCTCGGCCTCGGGGTCGGTCCGGAACAGGCCGAAGCACCACTCGGCGAAGGCGCCCCTCGACGCCCAGGTCTTCTGCCCCGACAGCACCCAGCCGCCCTCCGCGTCGGAACGGCGGGCGCGGCTGCGGATGCCGGCCAGGTCGCTGCCGGCGTCAGGCTCGGACCAGCCCTGGCACCAGATCTCGGCGGCCGAGGCCATGGGGGGCAGGAAGCGCGCCTTCTGCTCGTCGGTACCGAACTCGAACATGGTGGGGGCCAGCAGGAAGACGCCGTTCTGGCTGACCCGCAGCGGCGCCTGCACCCGCCAGTACTCCTCCTCGAACACCAGCCACTCGAGGATGCCGACGCCGCGACCGCCGTACTCCTCGGGCCAGGAGACGACCGACCACCGGTCGGCGGCCAGCTCCGCCTCCCAGGCCCGGTGGGCCTCGAACCCGTCGGCCGTGTCCAGCGACGGGAGCGAGCGGGGCGGCGGCGCGTGGGCGGCCAGCCAGGCGGCCGCCTCGGCCCGGAACGCCTCCTGGGCGTCGGTGTAGTGCAGGTCCATCGTCCCCTCGATCCCTCGGTCGGGTGCGGCGTGGCGTCGTCCCGCTCCGGGGCGGACGGCGGGCTCCCGAAATCTGACACACCGCCAGATTTCCGGCAACCGGGGACCATCGGGCACAATGGCCCCATGGCCAACGCTGTGATCGTCGACGTCGTCCGCACCCCGGTGGGGAGGAGGAACGGCCGCCTGTCGGGCTGGCACGCGGTGGACCTGGCCGCCCAGCCGCTGCAGGCGCTCATCGCCCGCAACGACCTCGACCCCGCCCTGGTGGAGGACGTGGTCTTCGGCTGCACCATGACGGTGGGGGAGCAGGCCATGAACATCGGCCGCAACGCCGCCCTGGCCGCCGGGTTTCCCGACACGGTCCCCGGCACCACCGTCGACCGCCAGTGCGGATCGGCCCAGCAGGCCGTCCACTTCGCCGCCCAGGCGGTGGCGTCGGGGGCGATGGACATCGTCATCGGCGGGGGCGTGGAGGCCATGAGCCGGGTGCCCATCGGCTCGACCACCGAGCACGGCCCGGGCGAGGCCTACGGCCCGACCGTCCACGGGCGCTTCGACTTCATCCACCAGGGCCTGTGCGCCGAGGAGATCGCCCGGCGGTGGGGGATCGGCCGCGAGGAGATGGACCGGTTCGCCCTGCGCTCCCACGACCGGGCGGCGGCGGCCATCGCCGAGGGCCGCTTCGAGCGCGAGATCGTCCCGCTGGCCACCCGGCGGGCCGTGATCGAGGACAAGGTGGCCGTGGCCGGCACCGACGAGGGCGACCCGGCCGAGGAGGGACCGCTGACGTTCGACGAGGGCGTCCGGGCCGGCTCCACCTACGAGAAGCTGGCGTCGCTGCCGCCGTGCTTCGTCGAGGACGGGCTGGTGACCGCCGCCTCCTCCTCGCAGATCTCCGACGGGGCGGCGGCCGCCCTGATCATGTCGGAGGAGCGGGCCAGCCAGCTCGGGCTGACGCCCCGGGCCCGCTTCCACACGTTCGCGGTGGCGGCCAACGACCCGGTCATCATGCTGACCGCGCCCATCCCGGCGACCACGCTGGTGCTCGAGAAGTCGAAGCTCTCCCTCGACGACATCGACCTGATCGAGATCAACGAGGCGTTCGCCTCGGTGGTGCTGGCGTGGGAGAAGGAGCACCACCCGGACATGGACCGGGTCAACGTGAACGGCGGCGCCATCGCCATCGGCCACCCGACCGGCGGGTCCGGCGCCCGGCTCCTGGCCACGCTGCTCAACGAAATGGAGCGCACCGGCGCCCGCTACGGGCTGCAGACCATGTGCGAGGGCGGCGGCCAGGCCAACGCCACCATCATCGAGCGGCTGGGCTGACGACCCGCTGCCGCCCCCGGCACGGAGGGCGGCAGCGGGCCCGCCCCGCATAGCGGGTGCCGGGCACGCCGCTACGCGGGGAGGTCGGTCTGCGGGGTCGTCTCGGCCCGCTTCATGAAGTCGACGTGGTCGGCGCTGATCGGGCGGGACATCAGGTAGCCCTGGTAGAGGTCGCAGCCCAGCGCCGCCACCCGCTCCAGCTGGGCCGGGGTCTCCACGCCCTCGGCCAGGACCGTGTGGCCCAGCGCCTTGGACAGGCTGACGATGGCGGCCACGATGGCCTCGTCGGTGGGGAACCGACCGAGGCCGTCCACGAACGACTTGTCGATCTTGAGCACCCGCACCGGGAACTCCTTCAGCCGGGCCATG
>Ga0265327_10000221_pt1 | contig 115809 bp, 105 predicted proteins | sample 41621metaG_FD_202089 | JGI IMG/M metagenome (GOLD analysis project Ga0265327, IMG submission 202089) | Rhizosphere microbial communities from Carex aquatilis grown in University of Washington, Seatle, WA, United States - 4-16-21 metaG | ecosystem: Host-associated > Plants > Roots >... | reverse complement strand
GCCCTGGTGGCACTGGTCGAGCGCATGCTGGACCAGGCCCGCGCCGCTTTCTCGCAATCCCAGGAAGCCGCCAGCCGCGAGGCCCTGCTGTCGCGCCTGACCACGCGTGAAGCCCAGGTGCTGGAGCGCATCGTCGCCGGCCGACTGAACAAGCAGATTGCCGACGACCTGGGCATCAGCATCAAGACGGTGGAAGCCCACCGCGCCAACGTGATGGAAAAGCTCAACGCCAACACCGTGGCCGACCTGCTCAAGATCGCCCTGGGTGCCAACGCGCCCGGTGCCGCCCAGACCAAGTGATGTCCTCTTGTGGGTGGCCTGGCCGCTCACTCAGGTGCATCCGCCGGACCTTCCGAAGGCCGCCTCACCCCACCGTGGCGGCCTTTTTCTATTGAATTTTCCGTATTCACTCGCTACCAACGCTTTCCCCCGGAGCAGCCCATGACAGCCCAACTCATCGACGGCAACGCCCTGTCCAAACAACTGCGCGGCGAAGTTGCCACCCGCGCCGCCAAGCTGACCGCCCAAGGCATCAAGCCCGGTCTGGCCGTGATCCTGGTGGGCGACAACCCTGCCAGCCAGGTCTATGTGCGCAACAAGGTCAAGGCCTGTGAAGACGCCGGCCTGAACTCCGTGCTGGAAAAGTACCCTGCCGACATGAGCGAGGCTGACTTGCTGGCGCGCGTCGACGCGCTCAACAACGACCCCGCCATCCACGGCATCCTGGTGCAACTGCCCCTGCCCAAGCACATCGACGACCACAAGGTCATCGAGTCCATCTCCCCCGTCAAGGATGTGGACGGCTTCCACGTGGCCAGCGCCGGTGCCCTGATGGTGGGCGAGCCTGGCTTCAAGGCCTGCACGCCCTACGGCTGCATGAAGATGCTCGAATCCATCGGCATGGCCAACCTCAAGGGCAAGCACGCCGTGGTGATCGGCCGCTCCAATATCGTCGGCAAGCCCATGGCCATGATGCTGTTGCAGGCCAATGCCACCGTCACCGTCTGCCACAGCGGCACGGCCGATCTGGCCTTCCATACTCGCCAGGCCGACGTGATCGTGGCCGCCGTGGGCAAGCGCAATGTGCTGACGGCGGACATGGTCAAGCCTGGCGCCGTGGTGATCGACGTGGGCATGAACCGCGACGACGAAGGCAAGCTCTGCGGTGACGTGGATTTCGCTGGCGTCAAGGAAGTGGCCGGCTGGATTACCCCTGTACCAGGCGGTGTGGGCCCGATGACGATTACCATGTTGCTGGTCAACACCATGGAAGCAGCCGAGCGCGTTGCGGCCGCCCGCGGTTGAGGCCCACTCTGAACTGAGTATCTGAGGTTCACACGCACCGTCATTGCCAACAGGACACCATGAGCACCAACCCATTGCTAGACACCACCGGCCTGCCCCAGTTTGACCAGATCAAGCCCGAGCATGTCACCCCTGCACTGGACACCCTGTTGGCGGACGCCGAAGCCGCGCTGGCCAAGGTGGTGGGCCCCGATGTCCCGGCTGACTACGATGCCTTGTCCCTGCTGCTGGACGTGAGCACCGAGCGCCTGGGCCGTGCCTGGGGCGCCGTGGGCCACCTCAACGCCGTGGCTGACACGGCTGAGTTGCGCGCCGCCTTCAACGACAACCTGCCGCGCATCACCGAGTTCTACACGCGCCTGGGCGCCGACGAGCGCCTGTATGCCAAGTACAAGGCCCTCAACGCCGCGCAAAAGACGATTGACCCCGAGTTGCGTTTGAGCCCCGCCCGCCAGCGCGCGCTCGACAACGCCTTGCGCGCCTTTGTGCTGGGTGGTGCTGAACTGCAAGGCCAGGCCAAGGTGCGCTTTGCCGAGATCCAGGAGTTGCAGGCGGCACGCTCGCAAGCCTTCTCCGAGCACGTGATGGACGCCACCGACGCCTACGCCCACTATGTGCGCGAAGACGAGCTGGCCGGCGTACCCGAAGACATCATCCAGGCCACCAAGGCGATGGCCGAAGGCGAGTCCAAAGAGGGTCACAAGCTGACCCTGCACATGCCGGTCTACCTGCCCATCATGCAGTACGCGAACAATCGCCAGCTGCGTGAAACCATGTACCGTGCCTACAGCACACGCGCCAGCGAGTTCGGCCCGTCCGAGCGCGACAACACACCCCTGATGACCGAGATCGTGGCCCTGCGCCAGGAAGAGGCGCAACTGCTGGGCTACAAGACCTTCGCCGAGGTCTCGCTGGTGCCCAAGATGGCCAACAGCCCGCAGCAGGTCATGGACTTCCTGCGTGACCTGGCCAAGCGCGCCCGCCCCTTCGCCGAGAAGGACATGGCCGAGCTGCGCGAGTTCGCCAAAACCGAATGCGGTCTCGACGACCTGCAAGCTTGGGATGTGGCCTATGTGAGCGAAAAACTCAAGGAAGCCCGCTACGCCTTCAGCGACCAGGAGGTCAAGCAATACTTCACCGAGCCCACCGTGCTCAAGGGCCTGTTCGGGCTGATCGAATCGCTGTTCGATGTGAAGATCCAGCCTGACACGGCACCCGTGTGGCACGAGTCGGTGCGTTTCTTCCGCATCGAGCGCGCTGGCCAGCTGGTTGGCCAGTTCTACCTCGACCCCTACGCCCGCACCGGCAAGCGCCCAGGCGCCTGGATGGACGACGTCCGTGGTCGCTGGAAGCGCCCCGACAACGGTGCCACCCAGACCCCGGTGGCCCACCTGGTGTGCAACTTTGCCAAGGGCGTGGGTGACAAGCCTGCCCTGCTGACGCACGACGATGTCACCACCCTCTTCCACGAGTTTGGCCACGGTCTGCACCACATGCTGACCAAGGTCGAGGACCTGGGCGTGTCCGGCATCAGCGGTGTCGAGTGGGATGCGGTTGAGTTGCCCAGCCAGTTCATGGAGAACTTCTGCTGGGAATGGGACGTGGTTCAGAAGCTCACCAGCCATGTGGACACCGGCGCCCATCTGCCGCGCGCCCTGTTCGACAAGATGACCGCCGCCAAGAACTTCCAGAGCGGCATGCAGACCCTGCGCCAGATCGAGTTCTCGCTGTTCGACATGCGCCTGCACGCCGAGCCGGGCCGCGAAGCCAATGTGCAGTCGGTCATTGACGAAGTGCGCCAGGAAGTGGCGGTCAACATCCCGCCGGCATTTAACCGTTTCCAGCACAGCTTCTCACACATCTTTTCAGGTGGATACGCTGCGGGGTACTACAGCTACAAGTGGGCTGAGGTACTCTCCGCCGATGCTTATGCCGCTTTTGAAGAGGCTGCCACGCCTGCGACCGGTGTGCTCAACCCCGAGGTTGGCCGCCGTTACCGCGAGGCCATCCTGGAGGCTGGTGGCAGCCGGACGGCCATGGAGAACTTCAAGGCCTTCCGCGGCCGCGAGCCTCGGATCGACGCCTTGTTGCGCCACCAGGGCATGAGCTGATCAACAGGATTTGAAGAATATGCATCGCGCTGTACTGTCGTCGTTGTTGGCTGTTCTGGCCTTGCTGTCTGGCTCGTCCGCATGGGCGCTGTACAAGGTGGTGGGTCCTGATGGCCGCATCACCTACACCGATCGCCCGCCCAGCGACCGCCCGGCACAAGCCATTCGCGCCAACGGCGCCACGGCGTCCACGGAAGGCTTGCCTTACGAGTTGCAGCGGGTAGTGGGTCGCTATCCAGTCAGCCTGTTCACGGGCCCCAAGTGCCCGTCATGCGACGCGGGTCGCCAATTGCTGAAAGAGCGTGGTGTGCCTTTTGTCGAGAAGACCATCAGCACTGCAGACGATGTCAAGGCCTATACCAAGCAGGAGGCCACGGATCAACTGCCTTCGGTTCGCATCGGCCAGAAGCAGTTGCTGGGCTACAGCCAGGGTGACTGGACGAGCTACCTCGATGCCGCAGGCTATCCCGCCAAATCGGCGCTGCCACTGAACTACCGCTGGCCCGAGCCTGCCCCACTGGCCCCGCCAGCTGAGAGCAAGCCCTCGGCGCCTGCACCCGGCCGCAATGCCACCCCGGCTCCGGCCGACTCCTCCGCACCACCCGCAGGTTCTTCGCCCGCCGGTATCCGCTTCTGACTTTGACTGATTCCCTGCAAAACAAGACGCCCGCGTGCGCGTCAACCAAGCCCTGCGTGGCCATCGTGGGTGGTGGGCCGGCTGGCCTGATGGCCGCCGAGGTGCTGTCTCAGCAAGGTGTGAGCGTCGACCTGTTTGACGCCATGCCCTCCGTGGGACGCAAGTTCCTGCTGGCCGGGCGTGGTGGGCTGAACCTCACGCACTCCGAGCCCCTGGCCACCTTCATGACCCGCTTCGGCAGCCGACAGGCTGAGCTGGCGCCGCTGATCGAACAGTTCACCCCTGACGATTTGCGCGCCTGGGCGCAAGGCCTGGGAATCGAGACCTTTGTGGGCACATCGGGCCGCGTCTTTCCGACCGACATGAAGGCCGCCCCGCTGCTGCGCGCGTGGTTGCACCGTTTGCGTCAGGCAGGCGTGCGCTTTCACATGCGCCATCGCTGGCTGGGCTGGACCGATGCAGGCCAATTGCGCTTCAGTGCGCCCCATGGCGAGGTGTGCCACCAGGCCCATGCCACCGTGTTGGCGCTCGGCGGTGCCAGCTGGGCCCGATTGGGCTCTGATGGGGCCTGGGTGCCCTGGCTCCTTGACGCCGGCGCGTCGGTGGCCCCGCTTCGCCCAGCCAACTGCGGTTTTGACGTGCTGCCCACTGGCCCGGATAGGGCCGGCTGGAGCGATCACCTGCGCCAGCGTTTTGCCGGGCAACCCATCAAGCCGGTGGCCCTGGCGTTGCCAGGCGAAGACGGCCAACTCATCCGCCAGCAAGGCGAGTTCGTGTTGACCGACACGGGCTTGGAGGGCAGCCTGATCTACGCATTCTCGGCCCGCATCCGCGATGAGATCGACCGCAGCGGCCAGGCCACTGTTTTTCTGGATCTCCTGCCCTCTCACACACTGGATCAGGTCCATGCGGAAACGGCCCGGCCACGTGGCCCGCGCAGCCTGTCTACCCACCTCAAGAGCCGGCTGGGCATCCAGGGCATCAAGATGGCCTTGCTGCATGAGTGCCTGATGCCTGCCGAATTGAACGATGCCCAGGCGCTGGCGGGCAAGCTCAAGGCCTTGCCGATCACACTGGCGCGCCCTCGCCCCGTGGACGAGGCCATCAGCACGGCGGGTGGCGTCACCTTTGAATCGCTGGATGCCAAGGGCATGCTCAAGGCCCGGCCTGGCTTGTTCTGCTGCGGTGAAATGCTGGATTGGGAAGCGCCCACCGGCGGCTATCTGCTGACTGCCAGCATGGCTTCGGGCAAGGCCGCGGCGCTGGGCGTGCGGGCTTATCTGGCCAACTCAGTCGCCACCTGAGCACGGCCAGCCTGGCTGGCGCTGATTCAGAAGCTCAGCGTCTTGACACCTTGCGAGGTGCCCAGCAGGCAGACCGATGCCTTGTTGCGGGCGAACACACCCACGGTGACCACACCGGGCCACTGGTTGATGTCCGACTCGAACTGCGCAGGCTGCGTGATGCGCAGGCCGGTCACGTCGACGATGACATTGCCGTTGTCGGTGGTCACGCCTTCGCGCACCTTGCCCGTGCCGCCCAGTTTGGCAAACGCACGGATCACCTGGGCTGCGGCCATGGGGATCACCTCGACGGGCAGCGGGAACTTGCCCAGCACGTCCACCAGCTTGGATTCGTCGGCGATGCAGACGAACTTCTCGGCCAGATCGGCCACGATCTTTTCACGGGTCAGGGCCGCACCGCCGCCCTTGATCATGTTGCCCTGGTGGTCGATCTCGTCGGCGCCGTCGATGTACACGCCCAGTGCCGTCACCGATTCAGAGGGCAGCACCTTGATGCCCAGCGCTTGCAGGCGCTCCGTGCTGCGAACGGAGCTGGACACGGCGCCGGCCACGCGGGCCGGATCGGCTTTCAAGGCCTCGCCCAGGGCATCAATGAACTTGTCGACCGTTGAGCCGGTGCCCACACCGACGATGCTGCCAGCTTGCACATAGTCGAGGGCGGCGCGGCCCACCAGGGTCTTGAGTTCGTCTTGGGTCATGGCGGTCGGTTTCAATCAGGTCGAAGATCGGGTCAAAGGGGCGGCAAAGGGATGAGTTCAGGCGGCGTCATGGTGTGGCGCGGCCGGTCAGCATCATCCACGCCTGCAGCCCGCCGATCAGCACGGGCTGATGCACCATGTAAAAAGTCAGGCTCCAGCAGCCCAGCGTGGACAGGCTTTGCCTGATCGCCAGGGGCACGCGCGCCAGGCCGGCATTGTCGCCTGAAACAGCGGCCTTCCCTGCCACCGGGGCGCCGGCCCAGGCCAGCCAATGTGCACGATGGCGCAGCAGCCATTGCGTGCCGGCCAAGCCCCACCACATCACGCCGATCCAGGGCAGCAAGGGCACGTAGTCTTCGGTGATGGGCTTGTGCGTGACCAGGCCCACCCAGTTGGTCAGGCGGCTGTCAAAGAAGGGGTGGGATACCAGTTGAGGCAGGGCCACGGCAAGCAGGCCCAATGGCCACAGCCAGCTACCCAGCGGCGCCATGAGCCGCGCGATGATCAGCATCACCGCCATGCCGTGCAGCACGCCAAAGTAGATGAAGCTGTTGGGGAACATGAACCAGCTGCCCAGGCTGACCAGGACGGCGCAAGCCACGATCTGGGCCCAGCGGCGCCAGAACCGCGCCCAGCTCTGGCCCTGGCTGATGGCCACGGCCTGGCCAGCCCCGGCGCACAGCAGGAAAAGAGACAGGATGCAGGTGCGCTGGTTGGTCCACAGCGCATCGGTGTAGAAGTTGGCGTCCAGCAGGCGGAAATTGCTGAGGTCGAAGCTGAAGTGGAAAAGCGCCATCCAGATCAGCGCGAAGCCGCGCAAGGCGTCGAGGCGGTCATAGCGCGGGCGAAGCCCCTTGCCTGGGGCCTCACCCTGGCGGCCACCCCGGTCATTTTGGGCGTCTACTTGGGGTGTTATCCGTGGGGTTTTGCCTTTTCCGGAGCGCATGGCGATAGTATCGGCGGTTTGCGCTTTCGACCGTCGCCCCATGTCCCTCGCCCGCCACGAAATTGAACTGCTTGCCCCTGCCCGTACCGTCGAGATCGGTATCGAGGCCGTCAACCATGGGGCGGACGCGGTCTACATCGGCGGGCCCTCGTTCGGTGCGCGCAGCAACGCCAGCAACGAGGTGTCTGACATCGCCCGGCTGGTGCAGCACGCGCACCGCTACAACAGCAAGATTTTCACCACGCTCAACACCATCTTGCGCGACGACGAGCTGGAGCCCGCACGCAAGCTGATCTGGCAGCTGTATGACGCCGGTGTCGACGCGCTCATCGTGCAGGACATGGGCATCCTGGAGCTGGACCTGCCGCCCATCCAGTTGCACGCCAGCACCCAGACCGACATCCGCACGGTTGAAAAAGCCAGGTTCCTGCAGGACGCCGGCTTCAGCCAGATCGTGCTGGCGCGCGAGCTCACGCTCAAGCAGATCCAGGACATCTCGGCCAACACGCATTGCGCCATCGAGTTCTTCATCCACGGCGCGCTGTGCGTGGCCTACAGCGGTCAGTGCTTCATCAGCCATGCGCACACGGGCCGCAGTGCCAACCGCGGTGACTGCTCGCAAGCCTGCCGCCTGCCCTACAACGTGATGGACGGCGCCGGCCAGGTCGTGGCCTTCGAGCAGCACGTGCTGTCGATGAAGGACAACGACCAGAGCGCCAACCTCAATGCCCTGATCGACGCGGGTGTGAGCTCCTTCAAGATCGAGGGCCGCTACAAGGACATGGGCTATGTCAAGAACATCACGGCCCATTACCGCATGCTGCTCGACGAGATCCTGGAGGCCCGCTCCGAGTTGCAGCCGGCCGCCTCGGGCGAGTGCACCTTCTATTTCCAGCCTGATCCCGATCGCAACTTCAACCGTGGCAGCACGGACTACTTCGTCAATGGGCGCAAGGAAGACATCGGCGCCTTCGAGTCGCCCAAGTTCTTGGGCCTGCCGCTGGGCGAGGTGGCCAAGGTAGGCGACAAGTGGTTCGATATCGCGCTGAATGCCGAGCAGCAGGCCGTGGGCATGAGCAATGGCGATGGCATCAACTACCAGACGCTGACGCGCGACATCATCGGCATGAAGATCAATGTGGCCGAGCCGGTGGGCAAGTCGCAGCGGCTGTGGCGTGTGTACCCGAATGAGGACATGGCTGCGCTCAAGGATCTCAAGCCCGGCGTGGCCGTGAACCGCAATGGCGACCGATCGTGGGAAAACGCACTGGCCAAAAAGTCTGCCGAGCGCCGCATTGGCGTGTGGATGAGCCTGAGCGACACGCCCGATGGCCTGCACCTGACCGTGACCGATGAAAACGGCAACGTGGGTGAGGCCAGCGTGGCCTGCGACAAACAGGCGCCGCAAGATGCAGACAAGGCGCAAGCCAGCCTGCGCGACAACCTGGGCAAACTGGGCACCACCATTTTCTCGGCCCATGACGTGACTTTGGCCACGGCGCAGCCCTGGTTCGTGCCGGCCTCAGCCGTCAATGCACTGCGCCGGGATGCCATCGCTGCGCTCGAAGCCGCGCGTGCACGGGCTTACATCCGCCCGCAACGCACGCCGGCCGTGGATCCCCCCGTGCCTTATCCCGAAGACACGCTCAGCTACCTGGCCAATGTGTTCAACCACAAGGCGCGGGACTTTTACGCCAAGCACGGCGTCAAGGTGATCGAGGCTGCGTACGAGAGCCACGAGGAACACGGTGAAGTCAGCCTGATGATCACCAAGCACTGCGTGCGCTTCTCGCTGAGCCTGTGCCCCAAGCAGGCCAAGGGCGTGACGGGCGTGCAAGGCCAGGTCAAGGCCGAGCCACTGCAGCTGGTCAATGGCAAGGAAAAGCTCACGCTGCGCTTTGACTGCAAACCCTGCGAGATGCATGTGGTGGGCAAGATCAAGAAGTCGGTGCTCAACCAGGTACCGGCGGCGCCGATTCAGTTCTACAAGGCCAGGCCGAGCGCCTGACGGGCATCGGCCCCGACGCCTCGGCGCATCCAGCCTCAGAGCATCCGATCCTTGGCCACAAAGTACTTGCGGGTGTAGGCCACCAATTGGCCGTCGGTCGGGTGGTCCACGGTTTCGATGCCCACGATCTTCTCGGCCACCTTGGGGTCGTGTGCGTGGGCATGCTTGAGCAGCGCCAGTTTGGCTTGCCCGGGGCCCACGATCAGGATCTCCTGCGCACCGGCCAGGGCCTCAATGATCGCGTGGTAGTAGTGCTGGTCTTCCGGCGAACGCCCGGTGCCGACATCCCCGTTTTCGATCGTGCCCCGCTTGTGGTGCAGGTGCTTGTGGGGGTGATCAGGCTTGACGACGGCCTTCTCGACATCGTCCGGGCTGACGTGCATGACGCGGGCTTGGGCGTGGTCCACCCAGACAACAGCGTGGTAGTGGGACATGTCGGTTCCTCCATTGGCAATTGAGGCTGTCAGCGTACTCCGATTGCACCTGGAATCCAAGGCAGGGCCTGCGCAGGCTTGTGGTGAATCAAATCGTCACCGTGTCGTCGCGAGGTTGTCACACGCCTTGCCCACCATGGGCACATGCGGCCCTGGATCAACGCCCCCTTGCTGAGAGCCTTGACATCGCCTGCTGGCCAACTGGCCGGCCTGGGGCGGGGCGCGGCGCCCTCTCAGGATGAGGAGAAGGCGCCCAGCCACCAGGTGCGGGCCGTGTGGATTTCGGATGTGCACCTGGGCACGCCCGGTTGCCAGGCCCACGCCTTGCTGGACTTCCTCAAACACGTCGAGTGCGACACGCTCTACCTCGTGGGCGACATCATCGACGGCTGGCAGTTGCGCCGCAACTGGTACTGGCCTCAAGCGCACAACGACGTCGTTCAAAAGCTCTTGCGCAAGGCGCGCAAAGGCACGCGGGTGATCTTCATCCCAGGCAACCACGACGAGTTTGCGCGCAAGTTCCTGGAGCATTCCTTTGGCGGTGTCGAGGTGGCCGAAGAATGGATCCACACCACGGTAGACGGCCGCAAACTGTGGGTCACGCACGGCGACCTGTACGACGGCGTGATCCAGTGCGCCCGCTGGCTGGCCTTGCTGGGCGATTCGCTGTACGAGTTCACGCTCAAGCTCAATCGGCATCTCAATTCATGGCGGGCCCGTGTGGGGCTGCCCTACTGGTCGCTGTCCAAGTACCTCAAGCTCAAGGTCAAACGGGCCGTGAGCTATGTGGGCGACTTCGAGCAGGCCTTGGCCCGTGAAGCGCGCAAACGCGGCGTGGAAGGGCTGGTATGCGGCCACATTCACCACGCCGAGATGCGGGACATCGACGGCATCCTGTACTGCAATGACGGTGACTGGGTGGAGAGCCTCACGGCCCTGGTCGAGCACCCCGATGGCCAGCTGGAGATCCTGGATTGGGCTGACGTCATGGCGCAGCGAAGCCGGTCCCTGCCGATGATGCAGACGGCTTGAGCTTGCGCGCGGCGGGGTCCTGGCCTGCGGCAAAATAGCGCCCCTGCCCCAAGGAGCTCTCATGGCCTTCGCCGACAACCTCAAACAACTCCCGCCCGTGGCCCATCTGGCCGCCCTGCAACTGATGGACGCTGCAGGCCAGGTGGCCGCCACCATCGAAAACAAGCCCGGCCAGGCCGGTTCACTCGCCGTGTACGCGGCCCTCGCCGTCAAGCATGGTGGCATCAACGCCGCTGCCGCACAGGAGGGCCTGGAGATCTACGCCGAGCACACGGTGGACTCGCGCGCCAACCCTGGCAAGCACCCTAATATTGACCGCCTGCTCAAGGTCCTGGAGACCGGTGAGGGATTCACGGTCAAGCTGATCCCGGCCTGATCGTTCTCCGGTGGCGGGAGTACGATTGAGACAAACAACCGTACGCTTCATGGACACAGTAAACGCATCCACCCCGGACTCCGGTGCGCCACGGCTCAAACTCAAGCGAGTGGCCATCGACACCTACCGCGAAAACGTCGCCTACCTGCACCGCGACTGCGCCATCTACCGCGCCGAGGGCTTTCAGGCGCTGTCCAAAGTCGAGATCCGCGCCAATGGCCGGCGCATCCTGGCCAGCCTCAATGTGGTGGACGACACCTGCATCGTGGGTGTGGACGAACTGGGCGTCTCGGAGGACGCCTTCACGCAACTGGGCGTGGAAAACGGCCACCCGGCGTTCATCAACCAGGCGGAGCCGCCCTCCTCCATCCCCGCGCTGCACCGCAAGATTGCGGGCGAGCGCCTCAATGGTGATGACTTCCGCGCCATCGTGCGGGACATCGCCGAGCACCGCTACTCCAAGATCGAGCTGACGGCTTTCGTGGTCGCGTCCAACCAGGGCGAGCTGGACCGCGAAGAGGTCTACTACCTGACGGACGCGATGGCCTCGGTCGGCCGCAAGCTGGACTGGCGCGAGCACCCGGTGGTGGACAAGCACTGCATCGGCGGCATCCCCGGCAACCGCACGTCCATGCTGGTGGTGCCCATCGTGGCGGCCCACGGCATGCTGTGCCCCAAGACCTCCTCGCGTGCCATCACCTCGCCAGCGGGCACGGCGGACACCATGGAGGTGCTGGCCAATGTCGAGCCCCCCTTCAACAAGCTGTGGGACATCGTGCGCGAGCACCGCGCTTGCCTGGCCTGGGGCGGCACGAGCGATCTGTCGCCAGCCGATGACGTGCTGATCGCCGTGGAGCGCCCCTTGTCCATCGACTCACCGGGGCAGATGGTGGCGTCCATCCTGTCCAAGAAAATCGCGGCGGGCTCGACCCACCTGCTGCTGGACATCCCTGTGGGGCCGACCGCCAAGGTGCGCGCCATGCCCGAGGCACAACGCCTGCGCAAGCTCTTCGAGTTCGTGGCCAACCGCCTGGGCCTGACGCTGGATGTGGTCATCACCGATGGCCGCCAACCGGTGGGCAACGGCATCGGCCCCGTACTGGAGGCCCGCGACGTGATGCGCGTGCTGCGCAATGACCCGCGCGCACCAGCCGACCTGCGTCAGAAGTCCTTGCGTCTGGCCGGCCGCATGCTGGAGTTCGACCCCGATGTGCGCGGTGGTGACGGCTTTGCCATTGCCCGTGACATCCTCGATTCGGGCCGCGCCTTGAAGAAGATGATGGCCATCATCGAGGCACAAGGGGCCAAGCCCTTCGACCCCGATCACCCCGAGCTGGCCCCTTTGAGCTTCGATGTGCTGGCTGACCGTGACGCCGTGGTCACCAGCATCGACAACCTGCAACTGGCCCGCATCGCGCGCCTGGCTGGCGCCCCCAAGGTGCAAGGCTCCGGCGTGGACCTGCTGCACAAGATGGGCGAGGCCGTCAAGGCCGGTGAGCCGCTCTACCGCGTGTACGCGGCCTTCCCGGCTGATCTGGCGTTTGCCCGCCAGGCCAGTGAGCGCAGCACGGGCTTCACCCTGGGCCGCGCAGAAGACATGCCCCCGCTGTACGTGGAGTTCTGAACCATGTCCGCCTTGTTGCTCCATTTTGAAGACGAGCGCGCCGCGGCGCAGCGTCTGGCTCAGGCCAGCGGCATCCCTGCGGCCTGCATCGAGGCGCACCGCTTCCCTGACGAGGAGTTGCGCCTGCGCCTTCCGGTGGACGCGAACGGCCAACTGCCTGCGCAGCTGGTGATCTACCGCAGCCTGGACCGGCCCAATGACAAGCTGATCGAGCTGATGCTGGTGGCGCGGCAGGCCCGTGAGCTGGGCGCCCGCCACATCACCCTGGTGGCGCCTTACCTGGCCTATATGCGCCAGGACATGGCGTTTCACCCGGGTGAGATCGTCAGCCAGAAGGTGGTGGGCCGCTTCCTGGCCGACCTGTTTGATGCCGTGATCACGGTGGACCCGCACCTGCACCGCATCCGCACGCTGGACGAAGCCATTGCCCTGCCCCATGCCATCAGCCTGTCAGGCGCACCCATGCTGGCGCAGCTGATTGCGCGGCATCACGACAAGCCCCTGCTCATCGGTCCCGATGCCGAGTCTGCGCAATGGATCGAAGCGGCCGCGCGGGTGCATGCCTTTGACTACGGCGTCTGCACCAAGGAGCGCCATGGCGACAAGGACGTCGAGATCACCCTGCCCGCGGTGAGCGTCAAGGGGCGCGCCGTGGTGCTGCTCGACGACGTCGCCAGCTCCGGGCGCACGCTCGCCGTGGCCGCACGTCTGCTGCACGATGCGGGTGCGGCGTCGGTGGACGTGGCGGTCACCCACGCCTTGTTTGCGGGCGATGCGCTGGCCGTGATCCAATCCGCTGGCGTGGCGCACGTCTGGAGCACGGACTGTATCGCCCACGAGAGCAATGCCATCGACATGGCACCCGTCCTGGCGCAAGCCTTGCTGCCCCTTTTGAAGTCAACCCCAGTCATCACACCATGAGCGACGAAAGTTGGTACGACCGGCATGTGCTGCCCTACCTGATCGACATGGCCTGCGGCATCCAGCCCGTGGCCAGGCAGCGCGAGAAGGTCGTTCCGCTGGCGCAAGGCCAGGTGCTGGAAGTTGGCATCGGCACCGGCCTGAACATCCCCTTCTACGACAAGACGCGCGTCACCCGCGTGACGGGCGTCGACCCGGCCTTGCGCATGCACAGCCTGGCGCAAAAACGCATTGCACAAGCAGGCCTGGACGTCGATCTGATCGGCTTGTCAGCCGAGCGCTTGCCTGTCGATGACGCCAGCTTCGACACTGTGGTCTGCACCTACACCTTGTGCACCATCCCTGATCCGGCCGTGGCGCTGGCCGAGATGCGGCGCGTGCTCAAGCCCGGCGGCAAATTGCTGTTCTCTGAGCACGGCCGGGCCCCGGACGCCAATGTCAGCAAGTGGCAGACGCGCCTGCAGCCTTATTGGAGCAAGCTGGCGGGTGGCTGCATGCTCGACCGCGACGTGCCCTTGCTCTTGCGCGATGCAGGCTTCCAGTCCGAGGTGCAATCGCGCTATCTGCCTGGCCCCAGGTTCGTGTCGTACCACTACTGGGGTGTCGCCCAGGTGCGTTAATCTAGGGATGGCCGAGCCAACGGTGGCGCGTATCCTGTGACTGTTCATGAAAACAGTTTGGAGAAGGATGATGGCCGAAGTCACCAAATACCACGTGCTCGTCTACGGTGGGCCGGAGGGCTACCAGACCAACCGCTCGCAGATCGCCTTATACGGCACCGCGGGCAACACCATTGCCTACGTCCGCTTCAACGACCCTGGCATGGTGTTTGAAAACGATGCCTACAACAACGGCGTCATCACCATGCACCTGCCCAGCACGATGTTTCAGAGCGTGCTCGACATCCTTCGCAACGAAAAACCCATCCAGATCTACTTTGCGCAAGGCCGGGGCTTCTTCGGTACCGGCGCCACCGAGCCTGTCGGCGAAAACGAATAAACCGCCTTTTCTAATGAAGGCGATTTGGTGGCTTCATCAGGAGATCACCTCTGGGGCGTGGGCTCCGTCGGGCCTGGCATCACGAGCCCCACATGGCGGGCCTGCAGCTGGGTGCCTTGCTGATCAGGTGAGGCGCCGCTGGGTGCTGGTTGAGGCTCGCTTGGGTTCTCGATCAGCACCTCCGGCTTGATCCAGACCGAGACCGACTGCATGCGCAACCTGGCCTCGGTGATGGCCGCCTTGGGGTAATACCAGCCCAGGGTGCAGGCGATCAGACTCCAGTTGCGTGCGGTCAACTTGAGCAAGGCGGCCACGGGCACTGCGCTCTCAAAGCGGATGTGCTCGTGTGCCGTGCCCGACCACAAACGGTTCTGCAACTGCACGCTGAGATAGGGGTAAGGCAGCGCCATCATCGCGACGATGAGCAGCAACACGCCTGGCACCCACACCAGCGCCAGCCGGATGCTTTCCGCATTGTGCTCGGCCTGCTTCATGCGTGCCACGGCCGACCAGTCCAGCCCGACCAGCTCGGACAGGCCCCAGGTCAAGGGCAGGACGATGGCCAGCAGGGCCAGGAAGGCCAGCAAGGCGGTGACCAGGGTGACGCCCCAGGCCTCACCCCGGGGCAAATCCGTCGCCTGCGCATTGGGCCAGTTGCCCAGCACGGCATGCCGATGCTGGTAGCGCTTGAACTGCACATACACCCAGGGCAGCGCGATGCACAGGGCCAAGGCAGCGAAGCCACCCAGCACATAGGACAAGGCACGCTGCCCGCCCATGCCCGCGATCACAGCCCAGACGGCCGTCACACCACCGACGATGTAGAGCAGCGTAGGCAAGCCCATGGCCTTGATGGCATCAACCGGGGTGGCCGCCAGCTTCAGGCGCTGCCCGCGCCAGCTCGTGTGCTGAAGCTGGAACTCCAGATAACCGTGCAAGCCGATGGGCAGCATGGCGGCGGTGAGCAACTGCATGGCCGCCACGCCCATCAGGCGATAAGGCCCGGTCAGGGAGATGCCGTAGTAGATGGCGTTCAGGATCACCGTGGCCACCAGGTTGCCGGCGAACATCTTCCAGGGGTTGACGTGGTAGTCCAGGTTGGCGCCGGCCACGTAAGTGTGCTGGTAGAAATAGCGCAGCCGGCCCACCAGGGCCCAGGGCAAGGCGATCCCGGCCGTCAGCAGCATCAGCAGCATGTTCTTGCGCCAGATGGGGCGGTAGGTCTCGGCATCGCCGGTGAAGGTCACCTCGTAACGGATATGGGACATCTTGTTGACTGACGCAAAACGGGTAGCACGGCGGGCGGCGCGCTTGGCCTGGATATTGTCCGTTGCCCGTAACGCGGTCAGCCGTGGTGTATTCCCCCGCTGAAGGCCTCTGAACCCCGTCAAACGCCACTTTTCACCCACTCATTTGCGGGCGTCTGCCGGTGTCTGCGCTTGTTTTCCTCGCTTGACTGCCTCTGTGCGCTTTCCTGGGGAGCCTGAAGGCGGGCGCCGGTTGTCTTTTTCGCCCGGATGGCGCTATCGTGCGGTTCGATGGCTGACACCCGTGAGGCAGTGATGACGCGGATGCTGATGGGCTTGATTCTGTGTGTGCAGCTTGCTGGCAGCCCGCCGGCATGGGCGGCAGACGTGGTGGTCTACCCCCGCCATCAGGCCCAGAACGACCCGCAGTTGAACTACATGCTGGACGCCTTGCGGCTGGCCTTGTCCAAGTCGGGCAAGGCTTACGAGCTTCGGCAATCCACCAGCGTGATGGTGCAAAGCCGGGCGATTGCCGAACTGGCGACCAATTCCGGGGCGGTGGACGTCATCTGGGTGATGACCACACCGGAGCGTGAGGCGCAGCTCATCCCCATCCGCTTCCCCATTGACCGTGGCCTGATCGGGTGGCGGCTGGCCCTGGTCCATGCCCAGCGCCCCGGTGTCTTGAGTGAGGTCAAGGACCCGGCTGCACTGGCCAGGTTCTCCTCGGGCCAGATGCATGACTGGCCGGACACCGACATCTTGCGTGCCAATGGCTTGACGGTGCTGGTGTCCCCGACGTATGAGGGCCTGTTCAAGCAACTGGCATCCAGGCGGATCGACTACTTCCCGCGCTCGGTCATGGAGATCCGCAACGAGCTCAAGGCACACGACAGCATGCCCGTCGTGATGGACGAGTCGGTCATGATCCGCTACCCGGCGGCCTTCTACTTCTTTGTCAGCAAGAAGCGCCCCGATCTTGGCGCGGACATCAACAAGGGGCTGGAGGCCGCTTTGGCCGATGGCAGCTTCTCTCGCCTGTTCAAGAGGCACATCGTGCCCTTGCTGGATGGGCTCAAGTTGCAGGGGCGCACGGTCATTGCGCTGAAAAACCCGTCGCTGCCAGTGGCGACGCCGCTGGCGCGCCGCGAGCTCTGGTTCGAGCTCGACGAGTTGCGCGACAAGCCCAGGTAAGCTGTCAACCAATGACCTCGCCTGTGAACAGGGTTGCCAATGAAGAACGCCGACTACTACATCGCAAAGCTGGGCATGACGCAGCACATCGAAGGCGGGGCCTTCAAAGAGCACTACCGTGCGCCTTTGCTGCTGCCGCAGTCAGCCTTGAGCCCGACGCACAAGGGCGACCGCAACGCCAGCACGGCCATTTACTTCCTGCTGCGCCACGGTGAGTTCAGCGCCTTCCACCTGCTGGCTTCCGACGAGGTGCTGCACTTCTACGATGGCTCGCCCTTGCATGTCTATGAGATCGATGCGGCGGGCGCCATGCATGTCCACAAGCTGGGGCGCGATCTGGACAGCGGTGAGCGGTTCTCCCTGGTGATCCCGGGCGGCAGTTGGTTTGCCTTGCGCTGCGAGCTGGTTGGGAGCTTCAGCCTGATCGGCTGCACGGTGGCGCCCGGGTTCGACTTTGATGACTTCACGCTGGATGACCGTGCCGTGCTGCTGGGCAAGTTTCCACAGCACGCACAACTCATCCAGGAGATGACGTTTGCGCGCGGGGCTGTTCCTGGCGTCTGAGGCTGCCGACGGCCTTTTGGCTGAGTGGGAAGGCATGAAAAAGGGGCTCTGAAGAGCCCCTTGATCGTTGGCGCAATGCCTGGCTGGCAGGCGATCAGCCCACCCACTTGCGCGCGTTGCGGAACATGCGCAGCCAGGGGCTGGCATCGCTCCTGTCGCCGCTGGTCCAGCTCATCTGGATGTTGCGGAACACGCGCTCGGGGTGCGGCATCATGGCCGTGAAGCGGCCGTCAGCCGTGGTGACACTGGTCAGGCCGCCAGGCGAGCCGTTCGGGTTGAAGGGGTAGACCTCGGTGGCTGCACCGGTGTTGTCCACAAAGCGCATGGCCTTGTGCACCTTGGCCGCGTTGCCACGCTGCGCGAAGTTGGCAAAGCCTTCACCGTGCGACACGGCGATCGGCATGCGGCTGCCAGCCATGCCTTCGAAGAAGATCGAGGGGCTTTCCAGCACTTCGACCAGGCTCAGGCGGGCTTCAAAGCGGGTGCTCTGGTTGTGCGTGAACTTGGGCCAGTCCTGTGCGCCCGGGATGATGGGGCTGAGTGCGGCCAGCATCTGGCAGCCGTTGCACACGCCCAGCGCAAAGGTGTCCTGGCGGCCAAAGAAGGCGGCGAACTGCTCGGCCAGTTGCGGGTTGAACATGATCGAGCGGGCCCAGCCTTCACCAGCGCCCAGGGTGTCGCCGTAGCTGAAGCCACCGCAGGCGATGAAGCCCTGGAACTGGTCCAGGCGGGCGCGGCCGCTTTGCAGATCGCTCATGTGCACGTCAAAGGTGTCAAAGCCACCTTGCGCCACGGCGTACGACATCTCCACATGCGAGTTCACGCCCTGTTCGCGCAGGATCGCCACCTTGGGGCGCGATTTGTTGATGAAGGGCGCGGCGACGTTGTCCAGCGGGTCGAACGTCAGTTGCACATGCATGCCGGGGTCGCTCGGCAGGCCGATGGCGGCGTGTTCGCTGTCCGCGCAGGCTGGGTTGTCACGCAGCTGGGCAATGCGCCAGCTCACGTCGTCCCAGATCTTGTGCAGCTGTTCCAGCGGTGCGCTGAACACAGGCTTGGCGTCACGCCAGACCTGCACTTCGTTCTTGGCAGCGCCCGTCAGGATGGGCTTGCCGATCACGTGGCTGTGCTTGCTCAGGCCATGCTCGCGCAGGGTCTGGATCACGGCGTCGCGGTCGGTCGTGCGCACCTGCAGCACCACGCCCAGTTCTTCATTGAACAAGGCCTTGAGCGTCAGCTCGTTGCGGCGCTCGCCCACCTGGCCGGCCCAGTTCTTGGAGTCACCCGTGTCAGCGCGGCTGTCGGTGATGCCGTCGCCTTCGGTGACCAGCATGTCCACGTTGACGCTCACGCCGGTGTGGCCCGCAAAGGCCATTTCGCACACGGTGGCCCACAAGCCGCCGTCACCACGGTCGTGATAAGCCAGCAGCTTGCCTTGCGTGCGCAGCGCGTTCACGGCGGCCACGGTGGCCTTGAGCATCTCGGGGTTGTCGCAGTCGGGCACCTCGTTGCCGAACTGGCCCAGCACCTGTGCCAGCATGGAGCCGGCCATGCGCTTCTTGCCTTCACCCAGGTCGATCAGGATCAGGCTGGTGTCCAGCGTCTGGCCGTTCTCGGAGGTGATCAGTTGCGGCGTCAGCGTGGGGCGCACGTCGTCGATCGAGGCAAAGGCCGTCACGATCAGGGACACAGGCGCGGTCACCGACTTGCCTTCACCCTTGTCGGCCCATTTTGTGCGCATGGACAGCGAATCCTTGCCCACGGGGATGGACACACCCAGCGCCGGGCACAGCTCCATGCCCACGGCTTTGACCGTGTCGTACAGGGCGGCGTCTTCACCTGCTTCGCCGCATGCGGCCATCCAGTTGGCCGACAGCTTGACCTTGCTCAGCTCGATAGGGGCCGCCAGCAGGTTGGTGATGGACTCGGCCACGGCCATGCGGCCAGAAGCCGGCGCGTTCACGGAGGCCAGCGGCGTGCGCTCGCCCATGGCCATGGCTTCACCGGCGAAGCCCTTGAAGTCGGCCAGGGTCACGGCCACGTCGGCCACCGGCACCTGCCAGGGGCCGACCATCTGGTCACGTGAGTTCAGGCCGCCCACGGTGCGGTCACCGATGGTGATCAGGAAGCGCTTGCTGGCCACGGTAGGGTGACGCAGCACGTCGAAGGCGACCTTGTCCAGCGCCACGCCGGTCAGGTTCAGCTCGCCACCGTCCCATGCCACACGCTTGACGTCGCGGTGCATCTTGGGCGGCTTGCCCAGCAGCACGTCCATGGGCATATCGACTGGCTTGTCGGCACCCGGCTGGGTCGTGTCTTCGAGGATCAGCTCACAGGCCTCGGTGGCCACGCCGATCACACCGAAGGGGCAACGCTCGCGGTTGGCCATCTCGGTGAAGATGGGCAGCGATTCCGGCGCGATGGCCAGCACGTAACGCTCCTGGCTTTCGTTGCACCAGATTTCCTTGGGCGCCATGCCGGTTTCTTCCAGTGGCACCTTGCTGAGATCAAAGCGCGCGCCCTTGCCTGCGCCGTCCACCAACTCGGGGAAGGCGTTGGAGATGCCGCCCGCGCCCACGTCGTGGATGGCCAGGATGGGGTTGTTGGCACCCAGGCCCCAGCAGTGGTTGATGACCTCTTGCGCGCGGCGCTCGATTTCGGGGTTGCCGCGTTGCACGGAGTCGAAGTCCAGTGCGGCAGAGTTGGTGCCGGCCGCCATCGACGAAGCAGCCGCGCCGGCCATGCCGATGCGCATGCCGGGGCCACCCAGCTGGATCAACAAGGTGCCTGCCGCGAACTGGATCTTCTTGGTCTGCTCGCTGCTGATGGTGCCAATGCCGCCGGCAATCATGATGGGCTTGTGATAACCACGGCGCATCGCACCAGCGCCCTCACCCACCGTCTGCTCGAACACGCGGAAGTAACCGCCCAGGTTGGCGCGACCGAACTCGTTGTTGAACGCGGCACCACCCAGCGGGCCTTCGATCATGATCTGCAGTGCGCTGGCAATGTGCTCGGGCTTGCCGAACTTCACGGCCTCCCAAGGCTCATTCGTGCCGGGCAGGTTCAGGTTGGACACCGAGAAGCCCGTCAGGCCCGACTTGGGGCGCGAGCCACGGCCCGTGGCGCCTTCGTCACGGATCTCGCCGCCAGCACCGGTCGACGCGCCAGGGAACGGCGAAATCGCGGTCGGGTGGTTGTGGGTTTCGACCTTCATCAGCACATGGGCCAGCTCTTCGCGGGCCTGGTACTGCGGGGCGTTGGTGTAACCGGCGGGCATCCAGCGCTCGATCTGGTGGCCCTCCATCACCGAGGCGTTGTCGCTGTAGGCCACCACGGTGTGCTGCGGGTTCAGCTTTTCCGTGTTGCGGATCATGCCGAACATCGACAAATCCTGAGGCTGACCGTCGATCGTGAACTGCGCGTTGAAGATCTTGTGGCGGCAGTGCTCGCTGTTGGCCTGCGCGAACATCATCAGTTCGACGTCCGTCGGGTTGCGCTTCAAGCCGGTGAAGGCGCTCACCAGGTAGTCGATTTCATCATCCGACAAGGCCAGGCCGAAGGTCACGTTGGCTTCTTCCAGCGCCTTGCGGCCCTGCCCCAGCACGTCCACGTGCGCCATGGGGGCGCCTTGCTGCTCGTCGAACAGGTGGCGGGCTTCATCGCGGCCCAGCAGCACGCTTTCCGTCATGCGGTCGTGCAGCAGCGCGGCGCAGGCGTTCAAATCCTGAATGGCCAGCCCTTTGGCACCGCCCATCAGGGCGCCGATCACGCCAGCCTTGACCGTGATCCGGTACTCGGTCACGCGCTCGACGCGGCGGATGCCCAGGCCGCAGTTGTGGGCGATGTCGGTGGCCTTGGAGGCCCAGGGCGACACGGTGCCCACGCGGGGGGCCACCACGATCAGCTCACCTTCTTTGGGGCCGTCGTAGGCGTCGCCATAAGTCAGCAGGGCGGCCAGCTTGTCCATCTCACCTTGGGGCAAGGCCTTGTCCATGGCCACCCAGTGCACAAAGCGGGCATGCACGCCACTGATGCGGGGGTTGATGGCTTGCAGCTTGGGCAGCAGAGCCTGGACTTGGTGGGGAGCCAGGGCGTTGCCGCCCTCGAAGTGCATCAGGTTGGACATCGCTTGGGGGGTGCGTTCGGTCACGGCGGGGTGGGCCTTTTTGCTACACCTGCGAAACACGCGGGTGGGGCTGTCGTGAGGAAAAACGCGCATTTTACCGGCCCCAGGCCCCTCATGCCTGAAATTCAGTGCCTTTCTCATTCCCCTGCCTGCGTCATAGCCCTCGCGAAATACGGATAATTCGCGTCCATGAGCATCACCATCAAAACAGGCGCCGACATCGACGCCATGCGTCTGGCCGGTCGATTGGCGTCCGAGGTGCTGGACTACATCACCCCCTTCGTCAAACCCGGTGTCACCACCGAAGAGCTGGACAAGCTCTGTCACGACTACATGGTCAACGAGCAGGGCTGCGTGCCCGCCCCGTTGAACTACGCCCCGGGTGGCCACAAGCCCTACCCCAAGTCCATCTGCACCTCGATCAACCAGCAGGTTTGCCACGGCATCCCCAGTGACAAGCAGCTGAAAGACGGCGACATCGTCAACCTGGACATCACCGTTATCAAGAACGGCTGGCACGGTGACACCAGCCGCATGTTCATCGTGGGCAACGGCTCCATTGCCGCCAAGCGGCTGTGCGCCGTCACCTACGAAGCCATGTGGCGCGGTATTGCCAAAGTCAAGCCCGGCATCCGCCTGGGCGACATTGGCCACGCCATCCAGACCTTCACCGAAAACCAGGGTTTCTCGGTCGTGCGCGAGTTCTGCGGCCACGGAATCGGGCAGAAGTTCCACGAAGAACCCCAGGTGCTGCACTATGGCCGCCCCGGCACGCTGGAAGAGCTCAAGCCCGGCATGATCTTCACCATCGAGCCCATGATCAACGCCGGCAAGAAGGACATCAAGTCCTTGGGTGACGGCTGGACCATCGTGACCAAGGACCGCTCCCTGTCAGCCCAGTGGGAGCACACCATCCTGGTGACCGAAACCGGCTTCGAGGTCCTGACACTGTCGGCGGGCAGCCCGCCCCCGCCCGACTTCATCACGTCGACCAAGACCTGATCCGTGCAGGCCCTGTCCCACCCCGGCAGGGCCTTTGTCTTTGCAGTACCGCCTTGAAGAACATGCCCCTGGACGTCGCCGCGCTGCGCTCGCAGTTCAAAACCGCCAAGACCGAACTGCTGACCCAGTTCCAGCAAAGCCGAGCATCCACCGTGACGGCAGGGCGCCTGCTCACGCAGCTGGCCCGGCTGGTTGACCGCACCCTGATCCAGATCTGGGACGCACATGCCCTGCCCAAAGGCGCTGCCCTGGTGGCCGTGGGTGGTTACGGGCGCGGCGAGCTGTTCCCTCACTCCGATGTGGACGTGCTCCTGCTGCTGCCGGTGTCACCCTCGATTGGTGGCGATGAAAGCCTGGCACCCAGCGTCGAGAGCTTCATCAGCGCCTGCTGGGACATCGGCCTGGAGATTGGCTCCAGCGTGCGCAGCGTCGAGGAATGCGGCGAGGAAGCCCAGCGTGACGTGACCGTGCAGACGGCGCTGCTGGAGGCCCGCTTCATCTGCGGCTCCAAGGCGCGCTTTGACGAGCTGCAGCACTCCACCTTCGACCACATGGATGTGGCCGCCTTCGTGACAGCCAAGATGCTGGAGATGCGCCAGCGGCACACCAAGTACGAGGACACGCCCTACTCGCTGGAGCCCAACTGCAAGGAAAGCCCCGGTGGCCTGCGCGACCTGCAGGTCGTGCTGTGGCTGGCCCGCGCCGCACGCCTGGGCAAGAACTGGCATGAGCTGGCCAAGAACGGCCTGCTGACGGCTTTCGAGGCCCGCCAGCTGCAACGCAACGAAGGCACGCTCAAGCTGATCCGCACACGCTTGCACCAGATCGCCGGGCGCCGTGAAGACCGCCTGGTGTTCGACCTGCAAACCGCCGTGGCCGAGTCCTTTGGTTACAGCAACACCCCTGCCCTGCGCGCCAGCGAAGCCTTGATGCGGCGCTATTACTGGGCGGCCAAGGCCGTTACCCAGCTCAATCAGATCCTGATCCTCAACATCGAGGAGCGCGTGCATGGTTCGCAAAATGCGCCCATGCGCCCGATCAACGAGCGCTTCATGGACCGCGGCGGTTTCCTGGAGGTGGTCAGCGACGACCTCTACCAGCGCGACCCGCATGCCATCCTGGCGACCTTCCTGACCCTGCAGCAGGACAACACGCTCAAGGGCCTGTCTGCCCGCACCTTGCGCGCGCTGTACAACGCCCGCAACGTGATGGACGGTGCCTTCCGCAAGGACGCGGTCAACCGCGAAGCCTTCATGGCCATCCTGCGCCAGCCGCAAGGCCAGACCCGCGTCATGCGCCTGCTCAACCAGACCTCCGTGCTCGGGCGCTACCTGTGGGTGTTCCGCCGCATCGTGGGGCAGATGCAGCACGACCTGTTCCACGTCTACACCGTCGACCAGCACATCCTGATGGTGGTGCGCAATGTGCGCCGCTACTTCATCCCGGAGCACGCGCACGAGTACCCCTTCTGCACGCAACTGGCCGCCGAGTGGGACAAGCCCTGGCTGCTGTACGTCGCAGCCCTCTTCCATGATGTGGCCAAGGGCCGTGGCGGTGATCACTCCGTGCTGGGGGGCACCGAGGTCCGGCGCTTCTGCCGCGACCACAACATCACCGGCGACGATGCCAAACTGATCGAGTTCCTGGTGGCCGAGCACCTGACCATGTCCCGCGTGGCCCAGAAGGAAGACCTGTCCGACCCTGACGTGATCCAGGCCTTCGCCAAACGCGTGGGCAATGAGCGCACCCTCACCGGCCTGTACCTGCTGACCGTGGCCGACATCCGGGGCACCAGTCCCAAGGTCTGGAATGCCTGGAAGGGCAAGTTGCTGGAGGATCTCTACAAGCTCACGCTGCGTGCGCTGGGCGGCGCGCGCCCGCACATGGACGCCGAGATCGAGGCCCGCAAGCAGCAGACCCGCCACACCCTGGCGCTCTACTACATGCCCAATGGCGTCGAAGAGCCGCTGTGGAAGACGCTGGACATGAGCTACTTTGCGCGCCACGACTCGGCCGACATCGCCTGGCACACCCGCATGTTGTGGCGCCATGTCCAGACTGAAAAGCCTGTTGTGGCGGCACGGCTCTCATCCGTGGGCGAAGGCCTGCAGGTGCTGGTCTACGCGCCAGACCGGCCGGACCTGTTCGCACGCATCTGCGGCTACTTCGACAAGGCCGGGTTCAGCATCCAGGACGCGCGCATCCACACCTCCAGGTCGGGCTATGCGCTGGATACCTTCCAGATCCTGGCTTCCGACAACATGGCCTTTGATGGCGTGCATTACCGCGACCTCATCGCCCTGGTCGAAAACCAGTTGGCCGAAGCGGTGGCCTCAGACAAGCCTTTGCACGAGCCCAGCCGAGGCCGCCTGTCGCGGCGTGTGAAGTCCTTCCCGGTCAAGCCCCGGGTCAGCCTGCGCCCGGACGAGCGTGCCCAGCGTTGGCTGCTGAGCGTGTCGGCCAGCGACCGCTCGGGCCTGTTGTATGTCATTGCACGCACGCTGGCACGCCACCACGTCAATGTGCAACTGGCGAAAGTCAGCACATTGGGCGAGCGAGTGGAAGACACCTTCCTGGTCACGGGTGACGCCCTGCGCCAGGACAAGCTGCAGCTGACGCTGGAAACCGAACTGCTGGAAGCCCTGGCCGCCTGAAATCCGCTCAGGCGGGCTCTTTGGGGTCCAGCATCAATTCCAGGCGCGCGATCAGGTCCCGCAGCAACAGGCGGCGCTTCTTGAGGCGGCGCAGGGACAGCTCGTCCACCGGCGTCTGCTCGGCTGCGCGGTCAATCAAATTGTCCAGATCAGCATGCTCCATCCTCAACTCGATGAGCTGACGATGGGGAGAGTGCAGGTTTTCTTGCATCTTGGATGCCACAAGGCTCCATGATTAGGCGCTTGAACAAGGGATGCCCCGGGGCATCGCCACCCCCCGGATCCTACTAATTAGCGATTATAGTTTTCCCATGATGAATGCACCGTCCAGTTTTCGACTGGTGGCCGCTACAGGTATCCATCGGGGAGACCGGCCGTATCAGCAAGACCAAGTGGAAATCATCCCTCACCCCCGGGTGCAGGGGTGTCTGCTTGCCGTTGTCGCGGATGGCATGGGGGGCAAAAGCGGCGGGCGCAAGGCGGCCGACCAGGTCATCATGACGGCCCGCCAGGTGTTTGACCGCTACGTCCCCAGCAAGGACGAATCGGCCCAGACACTGGAGCAACTGGTCAACGAGGCCCACCTCATGATCAAGCTGACGGCGCTGGCCTTCGAGGAGGAGCCCCACTCCACCATCGGCGCCTTCATCGTCAACCCCGACCTGTCGGCCGACATCGTGCATGCCGGCGACACCCGGGTCTACCATTTCCGGGGCCCGGAGCTGGCACACCGCACGCTGGATCACTCTTTCGTGCAGCGCCTGGTCGACGAGGGCCAGATCACTGAAGACGAAGCCAATGTGCACCCCCAGGCCAATTTGCTGACCGGCTGCCTGGGTACGCAACAGGACCCACCTGTGGCCACCCACCGCATCCATCAACTGGAAATTGGCGACAGCCTGCTGGTGTGCTCGGACGGCCTGTGGCACTACTTCACCCCCAAGGAGCTTGGCGCCATAGTGCACACCCTGCCGCCGCGTGAGGCAGCCGAGATGCTGATCGGCAAGGCGCGCCACCGTGCGCGCGCTGGTGGTGACAACCTTTCGCTGGCCCTGGTGCGCGTCGAAGCTTCAAACTGATCGTTGGAGCGCCCGTTGACGCGACCCTCCCACCTGCCGTCGCTCGATGGCATTCGAGGCCTGGCCATCTTGATGGTCATTGCGCACAACGCGCAACTGCTGGACCTGCCCGTGATGCATGGCGCCGTAGCGGTGGCGCAGTTCGTGCTCAACATTGGCTGGGTCGGGGTTCAGCTGTTTTTTGTCCTGAGTGGCTTCCTGATCACCGGTATCCTGCTCGATTCAGTGGGGCAGGCGCACGGCTTGAGAAACTTCATCACCCGGCGTGCATTGCGGATCTTTCCGCTGTACTACGGGACGCTGGTGCTGATCTTCGTGCTGCTCCCCTTGCTGGATGCGCAACCCGAGATGTACAAGGCGCAGGCGCCTTATCAGATATGGCTGTGGGTTTACCTCTCCAATTGGACAGATGCGATGGGCATCGGCCCAAAGAGCTTGCCGCATTTCTGGTCCCTGGCGGTCGAGGAGCAGTTCTATCTGCTGTGGCCCTTGCTGGTCTTTTCGCTGCGCTCGCCGGTGCGGGTGGCGGTCATGTGCATGGTGGTGGCCCTCGTTGCGTTGCTGTGCCGCATTGCCTTGTTCAATGCTGACGCCCACCATTACGTCGTGTACGAGTGGACGATCTGCCGGATGGACGCACTGGCATTGGGTGGCCTGGCCGCAACGTGCTGGCGCGTGGATACATGGCGAAGCTGGATCGCAGGGCACCGTCGTCAACTGACGCTGGCGCTGCTGATGCTGCTGACGGGGTCCTTCTTGTGGACGCACGCTTTCCCGCGTGCCTCGCTCAGGGGGGCCACAGAGGGCTACACCATCCTGGCCATCATGTTTGCGTCCTGGCTTTACGCCAGTGCCAATCGCGATGCACAGGTGACCCACGGTGGTGTACGCACACCTGCCTGGCACCGTGCCCTGTGCCATCCGGTGCTGCAAAGCGTGGGCAAGTACAGCTACGGGATGTACGTCATCCACAAGCCCTTGCATGACCTGTTCAGTGCCAAGTTGCTGGCCAAGATGGGCGTGCAGACGGCGGGGCATATCGTCAACGCCAGCCTCCACGTGCTGGCGGTCATGCTGATCAGCTACGCGGCCGCCTGGTTGTCCTACCACCTGTACGAAGTGCACTTCCTGCGTCTGAAGCGCTACTTCGTTTGAGCAGCGGCCGGTGCCGGCATCAAGTCAGTGACGTGTCCACCACCCGGCGCTCTTCGCTGAGATACTCCTTGGACTGCATCTCGGTCAGGCGAGACACCGTGCGCGGGAACTCGTGCGACATCGGGCCTTCGGTATAGAGCTGCTCGGGCGGCACTTCGGCAGAGACCACCAGCTTGCACTTGCGGTCGTACAGCACGTCGATCAGCCAGGTGAAACGGCGCGCCTCCGAGGCCATGCGCACCGGCATGTGGGGCACGTCAGACAGCATCACCGTGTGAAAGCGCGAGGCCAGCTCCAGATAGTCGTTCTGAGAGCGAGGCCCCCCGCACAGCGTCTGGAAGTCAAACCACACCACCCCGCCGGCACGGCGCTTGGCTTTCAGCACACGGTGCTCGATGTGCAACTCGGGGTCTTCATCGGCCGTTTCTGCCAGCTTGCCGAAGATGTCGCTCATCTCCTGGGCCGTGTCGTCATTGAGCGGCGTCAGGTAGAGGTTGGCCAGCTCCAGTGTGCGGCGACGGTAGTCGTTGCCACTGTCCACGTTCACCACCTCCAGCTGGCTCTTGAGCAGCTCGATGGCCGGCAGGATGCGGTCGCGGTGCAGGCCGTTCGGGTACAGGCCGTCGGGATGGAAGTTCGACGTGGTGATGATGCTCATGCGGTTGCGGAACATGGCGTCCAGCAGGCGGTAGAGGATCATCGCGTCGGTCACGTCCGCCACATGGAACTCGTCAAAGCAGATCAGGCGGTGCTTGCGCGACATGCGCTTGGCCAGCACCTCCAGCGGGTCCTGCACACCTTTGAGCTCGTGCAACTGGCGGTGCACTTCGCGCATGAACTCGTGAAAGTGCAGGCGCGTCTTGCGCTGCAGCGGGACCGCGTTGTAGAAGCAATCCATGATGAAGCTCTTGCCCCGCCCCACCCCGCCGTACATGTAGACGCCCTTGGGCAGATCGGGGTAGCGCAGCATCTTGGTCAGGGCGTTGGAGCGCTGGCGCTTGTAGCCAGCCCATTCATCCTGGCAACGCTGCAGCGCCGCGATGCCCTTGAGTTGCGCCGCGTCAGCCGTGTAGCCTCGCTCGGCAAGGCTCTTGTGGTAAAGCTCGGTAACGGAGATCGCGGACGCTGGCATGACACAATGCGAAAAAGACAAATGAAAAGGGGCAGCTCAGCCGCCCCTCAGGTGCAAAGCGTGGCCCGGATCAGAAGTTTAAGGTGCGCTTGTCCACCGCGAGTGCGGCTTCCTTGGTCGCCTCACTCAAACTGGGGTGGGCGTGGCAGATGCGCGCGATGTCTTCCGCGCTGGCCTTGAAGGCCATGGCCACCACGGCCTCCGAGATCAACTCGCTGGCAAACGGCCCGATGATGTGCACACCCAGGATTTCGTCGGTTGTGGCATCGGCCAGGAACTTGACGAAGCCGGTCGTGTCGCCCAAGGCTCGGGCGCGACCATTGGCAATAAAGGGGAAGGAACCGGCCTTGTAGGGCCGGCCCTCCGCTTTCAACGCCTGCTCGGTTCTGCCGACCCAGGCGATCTCCGGGCTGGTGTAGATCACCCAGGGAATGATGTTGAAATCGACGTGCCCGTGCTGGCCGGCAATGCGCTCGGCCACGGCCACACCTTCTTCTTCAGCCTTGTGTGCCAGCATGGGGCCGCGCACCACGTCACCCACCGCCCACACGTTGGGCAGGTTGGTCTTGCAGTCGTCGTCCACGATGATGGCGCCGCGCTCGTCAAGCTTGAGGCCCACGGCTTCGGTGTTCAGGCCATTGGTATTGGGCACGCGGCCGATCGACACGATCAGCTTGTCCACGTCCAGCTTCTGCGCTTCGCCCTTGGCATTGGCGTAGCTCACACTGACACCCTTCTTGCCCGCCTTGACTTCGCTGATCTTCACGCCCAGCTCCAGCTTGAGGCCTTGCTTGACGAAGATCTTCTGGGCTTCCTTGGCGACCTGCTCGTCCACGGCGGCCAGGAAGGTCGGCAGGGCTTCCAGCACGGTCACCTCGGCACCCAGGCGGCGCCATACCGAGCCCATTTCCAGGCCGATCACGCCGGAGCCGATCACGCCCAGCTTCTTGGGCACTTCGCCAATGGCCAGGGCGCCGTCGTTGGACAGGATCAGCTTTTCATCGAATTCGGCGCCAGGCAACTGGCGGGCGTTCGAGCCCGTGGCCACGATGATGTGCTTGCCAACGAGGGTTTCAGGCTTGTCACCCGCCACCGCGATCTCGTAGCCACCTTCGGCGGCCTTCACGAAGGAGCCGCGGCCATGGAAGAACGAGACCTTGTTCTTCTTGAACAGGTAGAGGATGCCGTCGTTGTTCTGTTTGACGACCGTGTCCTTGCGGCCGACCATCTTGGCCACGTCCATCTTCAGGCCTTCCACGGTGATGCCGTGGTCCACGAAGTGGTGCGCAGCCTGTTCGTAGTGCTCGGACGATTGCAGCAAAGCCTTCGAGGGGATGCAGCCGACGTTGGTGCAGGTGCCGCCAGGCGCGGGGCCACCCTTGCTGTTCTTCCACTCGTCGATACAGGCTGCCTTGAAGCCCAGTTGCGCAGCCCGGATGGCCGCGATGTAGCCGCCGGGGCCACCACCGATGACGATGACGTCAAATTGATTGGACATGATGTGATCCGCTTGTTGTGCCGTGATGATCAGTCGTGGTTTCAGTCGTCAGGAACGAAGATCCACAGCAGGATGTAGAGCAGGAGACCTGAACCCCAGAGCAGGAACATGGCCGCGAAAATCAGCCGCCAGATCCAAGACTCCATGTTCGTCAGACGCGCGATCCCACCACATACGCCACCCAGCCAACGGTCGTCTCGTGAACGACGCAGTTGGCTGACCTCCAGGCTGCCGGGAACGTCGGCTGGTAAGCCGCCGCCCGACTGGGGCAATTCTTGGATAAGCCGGGTCTTGATCTGCTGGAACTCTTCATCGCTGAGCACGCCGCGTTCGTGCAGCGTTGCGATGCGTTCAAGTTCATCAGCCAGAGACATGTGTGTGGATCCTGTCAGGGGTCTTGCAAGTCCGGAGCGGGCCCTTTTGAGGCCCGCCCGGCCGCAAAATCAAAGGTCGTTCAGATGTCGAACAGCAGGCGCGCGGGTTCTTCCAGCGCTTCCTTCATGGCCACCAGACCGAGCACGGCTTCGCGGCCGTCGATGATGCGGTGGTCGTACGACATGGCCAGGTAGTTGATCGGGCGGATCACGATCTGACCGTTCTCCACAACCGGGCGGTCCTTGGTGGCGTGCACGCCCAGGATGGCCGACTGTGGCGGGTTGATGATGGGCGTCGACAGCATGGAGCCGAAGGTGCCACCGTTGGAGATCGAGAAGGTGCCGCCGGTCAGGTCGTCCAGGCCCAGCTTGCCGTCACGGGCCTTGGCACCGAACTCGGCGATCTTCTTTTCGATCTCGGCGAAGGTCATCTGGTCGGCATTGCGCAGCACCGGCACCACCAGGCCACGGGGCGAACCCACGGCCACGCCGATGTCGAAATAGCCGTGGTAGACGATGTCATTGCCGTCCACCGAGGCGTTGATCACGGGGTATTTCTTCAAGGCATGCACGGCAGCCTTGACGAAGAAGCTCATGAAGCCCAGCTTGACGCCGTGTTCCTTCTCGAACTTCTCCTGGAACTTCTTGCGGATCTCCATCACCGGGGCCATGTTCACTTCGTTGAACGTGGTCAGGATGGCGTTGGTGGCTTGCGACTGCAGCAGGCGCTCGGCCACACGGGCACGCAGGCGGCTCATGGGCACGCGCTGCTCGGGGCGCTCGCCCAGCGGGTTAGGCACATTGGGTGCCTGGACGGCAGGCAGCGCGCTGGTCGGTACACCGGTGGGGATGGCGGGCGCTGCAGGTGCGGCGGCTGCCGGCCTGGTGGCGCCGCTGGCCACGGCCTGCAGCACATCACCCTTGGTCACGCGGCCATCTTTGCCGGAGCCGGCCACTTGAGCTGTGCTCAGGCCGTTGTCGGCCAGCAGCTTGGCGGCAGCAGGCATGGCCACATCGGCCTTGCTGCCACCTGTGGCGGCTGCAGACGCGGCCGCAACCGGCGCGGGCGCCGCAGCGGCGGGGGCTGCAGCAGGCGCTGCCACGGCGCCGGCAGAGGCTTCGGTATCGATCTGGGCGATGACCTGGTCGGACACCACGGTGCCACCGTCGGCCACCACCAGGGCAGACAACACGCCGGCAGCGGGCGCCGGCACTTCGAGCACGACCTTGTCGGTCTCGATTTCGATGAGGATTTCGTCGGCCGCGACGGCGTCGCCGGGCTTCTTCTTCCACTGCAGCAGGGTGGCTTCTGCCACCGACTCGGACAACTGGGGAACCTTGACTTCAATGATTGCCATGATGTGTATCTCCTGAGGGCCTTGCGCTCACGCTCACCGGCTTGGCTTGACCCCGCATGGGGTCAGGCAGCACGACTCGAGCGCCACGCAGCGGCGCCTGAACCTTTACTTTGTGAGAACGAAGCCCTTGAGCTTGGCGAAGGCCTGGTCCAGCAATGCTTTTTGCTGTTCCTGGTGCAGGTGGGCATAACCCACTGCGGGCGAAGCCGATGCAGGGCGACCTGCATATCCCAGCTTCTGACCGTCAGCCATGTTCTCGTGGATGTAGTGCTGAACGAAGAACCAGGCACCCTGGTTCTGCGGCTCGTCCTGGCACCACACCAGATCCGTGAGGCCCGGATACTTCTTGACCTCGGCGGCGAAGGCTTTGTGCGGGAAGGGATACAGCTGCTCGACACGGATGATGGCCGTGTCCGTGGCCTTCTTCTCTGCGCGCTTCTTGACCAGGTCGTAATAGACCTTGCCCGAGCAGCAGATCAGACGCTTGACCTTGCTGTTGTCGATGGTCTCATCCACCTCACCGATCACGGTGCGGAACTCGCCGCGTGTGAACTCGGTCAGGGGCGAGGTGGCGTCCTTGTTACGCAGCAGCGACTTCGGGGTCATGATGACCAGCGGCTTGCGGAACATGCGCACCATCTGGCGACGCAGCACATGGAAGATCTGGCTGGCCGAGGTCGGCTGCACGATCTGCATGTTGTTGTCGGCGGCCAGCTGCATGAAACGCTCCAGGCGGGCCGAACTGTGCTCGGGGCCCTGACCCTCGTAGCCGTGCGGCAGCATCAGCGTCAGGCCATTGGCGCGGCCCCACTTCACTTCGCCGGAGGCGATGAACTGGTCGATCACCACCTGGGCGCCGTTGGCGAAGTCACCGAACTGGGCTTCCCAGATGACCAGGCTGTTGGGGTCGGAGCCGGCATAACCGTACTCGAAGCCCAGCACCGCCTCTTCCGACAGGATGGAGTCAATGACGACGAACGGCGCCTGATTGTCGGCCACGTGCTGCAGGGGCACGTAGGTACCGATGTCCCACTTTTCGCGGTTCTGATCGTGCAGCACCGAGTGGCGGTGGGTGAAGGTGCCGCGGCCGCAGTCTTCACCAGACAGGCGCACCGGGTAGCCAGAGGCCACCAGCGAGGCAAAAGCCATGTGCTCGCCCATGCCCCAGTCCACATTGACATCACCGCGGCCCATGGCTGCGCGGTCATCGATGACCTTCTGCACCAGGGGGTGAGGCTTGAAGTCCTTGGGGACGGTCGTGATGCGTTCGGCCAGCCGGCGGAACTCGGCCAGCGGCAAGGCGGTGTCGGCGCTGTCCGTCCACTTCTTGCCCAGGTAGGGCGTCCAGTCAACGGCGTACTTGCTCTTGAAGTTGGTCAGCACCGGGTCAACCGTGTGCTTGCCCGCTTCCATGGCGCCACGGTACTCCTTGACCATGTCGTCCGGCCCGGTGGCAGGCAAGGTGCCGCCGCCAACCAACTTGTCGCCGTACACCTTGCGGGTGCCGGGGTGCTGGCCGATCTTCTTGTACATCAGCGGCTGGGTCATGGCAGGTGTGTCCTGCTCGTTGTGACCCAGCTTGCGGAAGCAGACGATGTCCACGACCACGTCCTTGCAGAACTCCTGACGGTAGTCCAGTGCCAGTTGCGTCGCCAGCACGACGGCTTCGGGATCGTCGCCGTTCACGTGCAGCACGGGGGCTTCGATCATCTTGACCACGTCCGAGCAGTACAGCGTTGAGCGGCTGTCGCGTGGGTCGGAGGTGGTGAAACCGATCTGGTTGTTGATCACGATGTGCACCGTGCCCCCCGTGTAGTAACCACGGGTCTGGGCCAGTGCCAGCGTTTCCATCACGACGCCTTGACCGGCAAAGGCCGCATCGCCGTGCACCTGCACGGGCAGCACTTGCGAGCCCTTGACATCACCGCGGCGGTCCATACGGGCCTTGACCGAACCTTCGATCACCGGGTTGACGATTTCCAGGTGGGACGGGTTGAAGGACAAGGACAGGTGGACGGGGCCGCCAGGCGTGGTCACGTCGCTGGAGAAGCCCTGGTGGTACTTCACGTCGCCGGAAGGCAGGTTCTCGGGGGCGGTGTGTTCGAACTCGGAGAACAGCTCGGCAGGTTGTTTGCCCAGGGTGTTGACCAGCACGTTCAGGCGGCCACGGTGGGCCATGCCGATGACGATTTCCTGCACGCCCTTTTCACCGGCGCGCTGGATCAGCTCGTCCATGGAGGCGATGAAGCTTTCGCCGCCTTCCAGCGAGAAACGCTTCTGGCCGACGTACTTGGTGTGGAGGAAGCGCTCCAGGCCTTCAGCAGCCGTCAGGCGCTCCAGGATGTGCTTCTTCTTTTCGGCGGTGAAGGTGGGCTTGGAGCGGATGGACTCCAGCTTTTCCTGCCACCAGCGCTTTTCACCGGGGTCGGTGATGTGCATGTACTCGGCGCCGATGCTGCCGCAGTAGGTCTCACGCAGGGCCTGCACGATCTCGCGCAAGGTCATGTGCTCGGCCTTGGTGAAATACGTGTTGGTGGCGCTGAACGTGATGTCCATGTCCGACTCGGTGAAGTCGTAGAAGGACGGTTCAAGTTCGGGGATCTTGAGGCGTTCCTGGCGCTTGAGGGGATCGAGATCCGCCCAGCGGGAACCGAGGAAACGATAAGCAGCAATCAATGACTGAACGTGAACCTGCTTGCGTGCCACAGCCAGATCAGCCGAGCTGGTCTTGACCATGAAGGCATTGGCCTTGGCACGCTGGGCAAACGATTCAACCACGGGCGCATGGGCCACATCACGGTGATCGGTGCCATCTGCGGCTGGGACGTTCTGGAGGGCGTCGAAGTAGGAGCGCCAGTTGTCTGGCACGGATCCGGGGTTGTTGAGGTAGGCCTCATACAACTCTTCGACATACGGGGCATTGCCCCCGAACAGGTACGAGTTCGACCTGAACTGCTGCATCATTTCGCTCACCTCGCTCCAGGGTCTGCCTGGACATTGGCTGGTTGAGAAACCTTCCGCGACACGGCTTGACCGGTTGGCGGATTGCGACCCGCCTTGCTGACTGCTTGGAAAACAAAATCCAGCAAGGGCGACGGGAAGGGCTATAAAAAACCGAGATCAAATGTACCACCGAAGTCGCACGCCACCACGGTGTATCGCGGAAAACACAAAAAGGACCTCGGGTATTGGATGCGGCGCAGCAAAGCCGTGATCCAACAAAAAACCGGGCACATGGCCCGGCTTTTGGTGTTGCCTGTTCAGGCAAAGGCTGGGTGATCAGCCGAAGTATCAGCCAAAGTTCTTGGCAGCGAAGTCCCAGTTCACCAGGCTGTTCAGGAAGGTCTCCACGAACTTGGGGCGGGCGTTGCGGTAGTCGATGTAGTAGGCGTGCTCCCACACGTCGATGGTCAGCAGCGCGGTGTCGCCCGTGGTCAGCGGGGTGCCGGCGGGGCCCATGTTGACGATGTCGACCGAGCCGTCGGCCTTCTTGACGAGGAAGGTCCAGCCCGAACCGAAGTTGCCCACGGCCGACTTGGTAAAGGCTTCCTTGAAGGCGTCGTAGCTGCCGAACTTGGCGTTGATGGCATCAGCCAGCTTGCCAGTGGGGGCGCCGCCGCCCTGGGGCTTCATGCAGCTCCAGAAGAAGGTGTGGTTCCAGATCTGGGCGGCGTTGTTGTAGATGCCACCGCTGGACTTCTTCACGATGTCTTCCAGCGACAGGGCTTCGAACTCGGTGCCGGGGATCAGGTTGTTCAGGTTGGTGACGTAAGCCTGATGGTGCTTGCCGTAGTGGTATTCGAAGGTTTCCTTCGACAGGTGGGGGGCCAGTGCGTCTTGCGCGTAAGGCAGAGGAGGAAGCGTGTGTGCCATGGTGCTTGTTCCTGATGGATGTGAAGAAAATCGACGCGCGATTGTAGGCACGCCAGGCCTGCGCTTGCGAGCCTGGGGGCTTTAGCGATCGTCTGTGTCGGGCATAGGGGGGCGATCAGGCCGAGATGCCGCATCCAGCGTGACCTCGGTGATGTTCATGCGCAACAGGCCGTCGGCCAGAACCCCTGTCACCTTGCCACCCGCATGGGCCTGGCTTGCGCGGGTCATGGGCTGCCCGGTGTCGTCGGTCAGCCAGGCAAAACCACGCTCGAGCACCTTGTGGGGGTTGAGCGCGGACAAGCGCGCCTCCCAGGACTGAAGGCTGTGCGCCTGCCGGCCTTGTTGAACAGACACAGCCCGCGTCATGCGGTCCTGCAGATGCGGCAGTTGCTGGCGTGCGTGCCGAACACGCGCCTGGCAGGCCGACAGCATGCGGTGCTCCAGCAGGCTCAAGTCTTGCCGCTGCCGGTTCAGCACCTGTGCGGGACGCGCCATGCGCACGGCGGCCTGATCCAGCCCTTGTGCCAGGCCGTCGAGCCGCTGGTGGACGCGGTGCGCCAGGTGGCGTGACAGGGCATCGAGTTGGGCCAGCGACGCCCCCTGATCTTGCGCCACCAACTCGGCTGCCGCGGTGGGCGTGGGCGCGCGCAGGTCGGCGGTGAATTCCGCCAGCGTGAAGTCGGTTTCGTGCCCCACGCCGCAAATCACCGGAATGGGGCAGCCTGCGATGGCGCGCACCACCCTTTCGTCGTTGAAAGACCACAGGTCCTCCAAAGAGCCGCCGCCACGGCAGACGATCACGGCGTCGATCTGCATGCCAGCGCGATGGCTCAGGGTCACGTTGGTGATGGCCTGCACGATTTGCGCAGGCGCTTCTGCGCCCTGCACCGCGCACGGTGCGATCACGACCTCTACATGCGGGCTGCGCCTGCGCATGGCGGTCAGGACATCTCGAAGTGCCGCCGCCGCTGTCGAGGTGACCACGGCCACGCGAGATGGGAAGCGAGGGATGGCGCGCTTGCGCCCCGCATCAAACAGCCCCTCGGCTTCCAACCGGGCTTTCAGGCGCAGGAACTGCTCGTACAGGGCGCCCGCTCCGGCGCGCTGCAAGCCTTCCACCACCAGTTGCAACTCGCCGCGCGCTTCGTAGACCGACAGGTTGCCGCGCGCCTCCACCAGCATGCCCTCGCCGGGCGTGAAGTCCACCTGCGACAGGGCGCGGCGAAACATGGCGCAGCGCAGCGAGGCGTTGCCGTGCTCGTCCTTGAGCGTGAAGTAGCCGTGCCCACTGGCGGCGCGGGTGAAGCCGCTGATTTCGCCTTTGACCACGCAGGAGGAAAACCGTGCGGCCAAGGTGTCGCCCACCGCCTGCACCAGCGCCGCCACGCCCCAGACCCTGGCCTGCGCCGATGGGCGCTCCGGCATCCAGCTGCTCATCGGCTCGCCCCCCAAGGGTGCGCTGCCAACGGGTGGGCTGCAGGCCATGAACAAGTGCGCGCACAACTGTCTTGACAAGTGCCGCCACGCAGGTGGCACGAGAGGACAAGTCCACACCCCGCAGCGGGCTGCGCCGCAAGGGCTGAGCGCCTGTCACGGCGCCTTAATATTGTCCTAAGCATATGATTTATATGACTTTTTATCTGCTTAAAAATGAGGCAATCTGTTGATTGCCGTTGATTTTCGCGGGTTTGGGCGCGATCGAGCCTATTTACCCACAAAGTTATCCACAGCTTCGGTGGATGATTTTGCCGCACCGCAACACGCGTGCCTGAAACGGTCGTTTCAGACCCATTGGGGGTAAGTCCTGAGCCAGCCTGACAACGCTCCACGATGCGGGAACCCTTGATTTCAGCCCCATAATCAAGGGCTTGTCTCGCACCTTGTCAGGTCGCGCCACATCACGGGCGCCCATGGTGCCCTGCCCTTCGGGAGTCCTCTGTTGCTGTCGATCCTTCAAGCCGCCGGTTGGCCCATCATTCCCCTCGTGCTGTGCTCCATTGTGGCGCTGGCCCTGGTCATTGAGCGCTTTCTCAGTCTGCGTGAGGCGCGTGTCGCCCCCAATCGTCTGGTCGATGAGGTGATTTCGGTCACCCGCTCCGGCCTGCCCTCGGCCGACACCGTCAACAAGCTGGCCGAGAACTCCATCCTCGGCTTGTTGCTCGCTCAAGGCTTGCGCGCCGCGCTGGCCGAGCCCCGCATCAGTGATGCCAACCTGCGTGGTGCGTTCGAGTCTGCGGGGCGCGATGCGGTCCACCAGATGGAACGCAACCTCAATGCCCTGGGCACCATTGCCAGTGCAGCCCCGCTGATGGGCCTGCTGGGCACCGTGATCGGCATGATCGAGATTTTTGGCGCCTCGGGCGCGGCCACGGGCACGTCTGGCGCCAACCCCATGGAGCTGGCGCACGGCATTTCCGTGGCGCTGTACAACACGGCCTTTGGCCTGATCGTGGCTATTCCCTCGCTGATGTTCTACCGCCATTTCCGTGCGCGCATCGACGCCTACACCGTGGCCATGGAACAGGCCGCCGAGCGTATGGTGCCGCACCTGCTGCGCCTGACTTCCAGCCGCCGCTGAGCGACAAGGGCCCCACCCATGTCGATGAACTTTCGCAAGCACCACCTGCGCGAAGAAGAGCCTGAGATCAACCTCATCCCCTTCATCGACGTGCTGCTGGTCATCCTGATCTTCCTGATGCTGACGACCACCTACGCCAAGCTCACGGAACTCAAGATCAACCTGCCCACGGCGAATGCGCAGGCCTCCAAGCCTCGTCCGCATGAGCTGGTGGTGGTCGTGACGGCAGACGGGCGTTACACCGTCAACCAGCGCCTCATCGAAGGCCGCAGCGTGGACGTGCTGGCCGCCGGGCTGGCTGCGGCAACCGGGGGCATCAAGGACACCGTGGTGGTGGTCACCGCCGATGCCTCGGCAACGCACCAGAGCGTGATCAATGTGATGGATGCGGCCAGGCGTGCCGGCCTCAGCCAGCTCACCTTTGCCACCCAAGGGCAGACCGAGCCTGGCGCCGCTGGTGCCGCTCAACCTTGAGGCCACAGCGGTGGCCGTCGATCTGATGGCCTGTGCTCGCCAGGCCCACATGCTGCATGAGCCGTCTTGAAGCCCGCCTCAATCAGGCCTGGTTGCACAAAGGGCCCCTGGCCATGTCGCTGCTGCCGCTGGCCTGGCTGATGGGCGCGCTCGTGGCGCTTCGGCGCCAGGCCTACCGGATGGGCTGGCTGGCGGGCGGCAAGATGCCGGTCCCGGTCGTCGTGGTGGGCAACCGGATCGTCGGCGGCGCCGGCAAGACGCCAACCACGATGGCCCTGCTCGCCCATTTAAAGGCCCAGGGCTGGCGCCCGGGTGTCCTGACGCGCGGCTACAAGGCCGCGTTGCCTGAGGGGCAGCAGGGGTTGCTGATCGATGCCGATTCGGCCTCTCGGCTGAGCGCCAGGCAGACCGGGGACGAGCCCCTGCTCATCTGGCGGCGCACGGGCGCGCCGATCATGGTCAACCGTGACCGTGCGGTGGGCGGGCTTGCGCTCCTGCGGGCGCACCCCGAGGTCGACATCCTGGTCTGTGACGACGGCCTGCAACACCTGCGCCTTCAGCGCGACATCGAAATCATCGTGTTCGATGGGCGAGGTGCAGGCAATGGCTGGCTGTTGCCGGCAGGCCCCTTGCGCGAGCCCGTCGACACACCGCCGACGCCCGGCCTGTGCGCGCCGCCGCTGGTGCTTTACAACGCGCAGCGTGCCAGCACTGCCCTGCCCGGCCACCTGGCCACCAGCACCATGGCACCTTTGTGTGCACTGAGGGATTGGTGGCATGGCCAGCAGTCAAGCAGCAAGCTGAACCCGTCTGAGGTCTCGCAGGCTGGCGTATGGGCGGTGGCCGGTATCGCCCATCCTCAGCGCTTTTTTGACGCACTGCGTGGTCAGGGCTTTCAGATCACGCCCCTGGCTTTGCCTGATCATGCCGAGCTTGTCGACATCCCCTGGCCGCAAGAGGCCCGCGAGGTCATCGTGACCGAAAAAGATGCCGTCAAACTTGACCCGGATCGACTGGCTCGCGAACGCCCAGGCTGCCGCGTGTGGGTTGCGGCACTAGACTTCCACCCTCAGACTTCTTTCTGGCGCGAGCTTGACGCGGCGCTGGCAAAGCTTCCGAATCGCCACCAACCTGGCTGAAGAACCGCTATGGACACTCGACTCATTGAACTGCTGGTCTGCCCTGTCTGCAAAGGGCCCTTGCAGCGCCTGCCTCAGGGCCAGCACCTGATTTGCCACGCCGATCGCCTGGGTTTCCCCATTCGCGACGGCATCCCCGTGATGCTGGAAAACGAGGCCGTTGCGCTGGATGACAACGATGTTCCCGTGACCCCGGCGCCAGCCGCCCCGATGGGGTCTTGAGCATGGGCTTCACCGTCCTGATTCCTGCGCGGCTGGCGTCCACGCGTCTGCCGGACAAACCTTTGGCCGACATCGCTGGCCTGCCCATGGTGGTGCGCGTGGCGCAGCGCGCGGCGCAGAGTGCCGCCAGCCAGGTCGTCGTGGCCACGGATGACCCACGGATCCAGCAGGCCTGTGAACAGCACGGCGTGCGCTGCGTCATGACCCGCGCGGATCACCCGACCGGCAGCGACAGGCTGGCAGAGGCCTGCACCATCCTGGGCCTGGATGGCCTGGATGCGGTGGTCAACGTGCAAGGTGATGAGCCCTTGATCGACCCTGCCTTGATCAACGCCTGCGCTGCGCAACTGGATCAACGCCCCGACTGCGTGGTCAGCACTGCGGCGCACCCGATCGAGGACGATGCCCATTTTGGCAACCCCAATGTGGTCAAAGTGGTGCTGGATGCCCAAGGGCGTGCCTTGTATTTTTCGCGCGCACCCATCCCGTGGTGGCGTGATGCGCCGCGAGCTGGTCAGCCCGGCAGCGGGGACGCCAGGCCGCTGCGCCACATTGGCATCTATGGCTACCGCGCGGGTTTCCTGCGGCGCTTTCCGCAACTGCCGCCCAGCCCCCTGGAGGCAGCCGAGTCGCTGGAGCAACTGCGGGTGTTGTGGCACGGCGAGCGCATTGCTGTGCACGTGACACAACAGGCACCTGGCGCTGGTGTGGACACGCCTGAAGATCTGGAGCGGGTTCGCGCCCTCTTTACCTGACGCAATCAGGTATGCGAATTGCTGGCGGCTGCTGGTCGCATGCGGTGAATCCCCCGCCCTATGTGGGGGTACCCATGCTATCCTCCCGCCCTTGAAGGACTGATCGGCTCATGGCCATCAGTGAGACTGGATACCGAGGAGATACATGAGACTCATCCTGTTGGGCGCACCCGGCGCCGGTAAAGGTACGCAAGCGGCGTTCCTGTGCCAGAAGTTTGGCATCCCCCAGATCTCGACCGGCGACATGCTGCGTGCGGCCGTCAAGGCGGGCACCGAGCTGGGCCTGGCTGCCAAGAAGATCATGGACGCGGGCGGGTTGGTCAGCGATGACATCATCATCGGCCTGGTCAAGGACCGCATCACCCAGGCCGATTGCGCCAATGGTTTCCTGTTCGACGGCTTCCCCCGCACCATTCCTCAGGCCGAGGCCATGAAGCAGGCCGGCGTGAAGATCGACTTCGTGCTGGAAATCGACGTGCCTGACTCGTCGATCATCGAGCGCATGAGCGGCCGCCGTGTGCACGTTGCATCGGGCCGCACCTACCACGTCGTGTTCAACCCGCCCAAAGTGGCCGGCAAGGACGACGCCACAGGTGAAGACCTGATCCAGCGCGAAGACGACAAGGAAGAAACCGTTCGCAAGCGCCTGGACGTCTATCACCAGCAGACGCGCCCTCTGGTGGATTACTATGGCCAGTGGGCTGCCACTGGCGACACCGTGGCGCCCAAGTACCGCAAGATCAGCGGCGTGGGCTCGGTGGACGACATCACCGGCCGCGCGCTGGAAGCCCTGTCCAAGTAAGCTGCTTGTCAGCCCCCAGGCTGACGACAACGGCCCCGTCGCCAAGCCGCGTCGGGGCCGTTGCGCTTGAAGCGCCTCATCTGTTCGTGTTGCTGCCGTGATCCCACCGTCATTCATTCAGGACCTGCTGGCCCGCACCGACATCGCCGACCTGGTTGGTCGCTATGTCACCCTGAAGAAGGCCGGGATCAACTTCAAGGGCCTGTGTCCTTTCCACGGCGAAAAATCCCCCAGCTTCATCGTCAGCCCCTCGCGCCAGACCTACCACTGCTTCGGTTGCGGCGTGCATGGCAACGCCGTCGGCTTCCTCATGGAGTACGGCGGCCTGGGCTTTGTCGATGCCGTCAAGGACCTGGCCCAGATGCAGGGCATGCAGGTGCCCGACGACAACATCCGGCCGGAAGAGCGCGAGCGCCAGAAGCAGATCAAGGAAAAGCAGGTCTCGCTGACCGATGTGATGGCCAAGGCCGCGCAGCACTGGAAGCAGCAACTCAAGAAGACGCCGCGTGCCGTCAACTACCTCAAGGGCCGTGGGCTCACGGGCGAAGTGGCGGCCCGCTTTGCGCTGGGTTATGCGCCTGACAGCTGGCGTGGGCTGGCCAGCGCCTTCCCCAAGTACGACGACCCGCTGCTGGTGGAGTCCGGGCTGGTCATTGCGCATGATCCCGATCCCGGTGAAACGGAGGGCAAGCGCTACGATCGCTTTCGTGACCGGATCATGTTCCCGATCCGCAACCCGCAGGGAGAGGTCATCGGTTTTGGTGGGCGCGTGCTTGACAAGGGGGAGCCCAAATACCTGAACTCGCCCGAAACGCCGGTCTTCATCAAGGGCCGAGAGCTTTACGGCCTTTACGAGGGGCGCGCGGCCTTGCGCAACAAGGGTTACGCCATCGTCACCGAAGGCTATATGGACGTGGTGGCCCTGGCCCAATGGGGTTTTGGCAACGCCGTGGCCACCCTGGGCACCGCCTGCACGGCCGACCATGCTCAAAAGCTGTTCCGTTTCACGGACCAGGTTGTGTTCAGCTTCGACGGTGATGCCGCAGGGCGCCGCGCCGCGGGCCGCGCGCTGGAGGCCGCCCTGCCCTATGCCACGGACACCCGGCGCATCAGCTTCCTGTTCCTGCCCAAGGAGCACGATCCGGACAGCTACATCCGGGAGTTCGGCGCGGAGGCCTTCGAGCAATGCGTCAAGCAGGCCGTGCCGCTGTCGCGCCAGGTGCTGGAGCATGCCGCGGCCGACTGCGACATGGACAGCGCCGAAGGCCGCGCACGCCTGCTGGTGCAGGCCATCCCGCTGATTGCGCAGTTCCCTGAAGGGGCTTTGCAAGGCCTGGTGGCCGACGACCTGGCCCAGATGGCGCGCACCTCGCCCGATGAAGTGCGCCGCCGGCTGGCCGAGCATCAGCAAAAAGCCCGCCAGCAAAGCGCGGGGCGTGACCGCCGTGCGCCTGGCGGTGGTGCTTCGGGTGCGCAGCATCCGCGCTCAAGTGACGCGTCTTCGGATTGGGATGGCAACTTTGGCGACATCCCGGCGTTCGAGCCCGATGGCGGCGGCAGCGAAGACTGGAGCCAGGCTGGAGGCGGTGGCGCAGCTTATGGCGAGTACGAGCCTTCGGCGCCATCCAGCCAAGGCTGGCAAGGGCAAGGCGGCTACAAACAAGGCGGTGGCCAGCGCCGCGATGGCAAACCCTGGAAGCCCTGGAAAGGCGGCAGCGGTTCACGCTGGCAGAGCCGAGGCAGCCCGGTCGAGCAAAGGCCCCTGCCCCAAGCTGCCACGCCCCTGGATCGCATCGTCTGGGTGTTGGTGTGCCACAGCGAGTTCTGGGAGCAGTTGCCCAGCGCCACGCACGATCTGCTGTGCGACCAGCCCGCCCCGTATGGTGAATTTTTCCGCTGGCTGGACCGCATGCTGCTGGCCCAGGGGCTGCTGCCTGCCGAGGCACTGCTCCAGCTCATGCGCGGGGACGCACAAGACCCTGAGCACCCCGAGGAAACCGGGCACTTCCAGCCCCTGGCCAAGCGCATCGCCCAGTTCGTGGACGTACCGGACAACAAGGACACCGTGGAGCAATTGATGAACCTGATCCGCCCCATCGAGCTGGTGGCCCTGCGGGAGGAGCTGGACCTGCTCACGCAATCTGGCGAACTGTCCGAGGCGGCCGAGGCCCGGAAAATGGAACTGGTCAGGTTGACCCTGGCCATGAAACTTGAAATCAGCCAGAGCCGCCCCATCTCAGGATGAGGTTTTGAGCGGCGGGCTGAGGATTTAAACAGCCCATTTGGACAAGATTTTTGACGACCCCCTTCCATTGCGCGATAATGGAAGGTTCGATAAGCACCCAGAATTCTCTTTCGAGGAAGCGCATGACCGCGAAAAAAACCGCGAAAAAAGCTGATACAGCGGCGACGCAAGCCGACGAGACCGACAAGAAGGTCAAGACCCGCGCCGCCAAGGCCAAGGGCGCTGATACGGCTGAAGTCGCTGCACCTGCCGAGCCCAAGAAGCGCGGTCGCAAGCCCAAGGCCGCGGTGGCAGAAGCTGCACCCGCTGCCAAGAAGGAAGTCGCCAAGAAGGCCAGCTTCGACGAAGACGATGTGGGTGACATCGAGGCTGAAGTCGAAGCCGATCTGGAACTTGGCGAAGCCGAAGTCACCGAAGAGGCCGGCGAAGACAAGCCCAAGGCCAAGCCCCTGCGCATGAAGGTGTCGCGCGCCAAGGAGCGCGCCCTGATGCGTGAATTCGGCATCGACGACACCACGCTGACCGAAGATGAAGTCAACAAGCGCCGTCAGGATCTGAAGACCCTGATCAAGCTGGGCAAGACCCGTGGCTTCCTGACGCACCAGGAAATCAACGACCACTTGCCTGAAAAGCTGGTCGAAAACGAAATCCTCGAAGCCATCATCTCCATGTTGAACGACATGGGCGTGGCGGTTTACGAACAGGCCCCTGACGCTGCCACGCTGCTGATCTCCAACAGCGCGCAGTCCACGGCCACCGAAGAAGAAGCCGAAGAAGCCGCTGAAGCCGCCCTGTCCACCGTGGACTCGGAATTCGGCCGCACGACCGACCCCGTTCGCATGTACATGCGCGAAATGGGCACCGTCGAGCTGCTGACGCGTGAAGGCGAAATCGAAATCGCCAAGCGCATCGAAGGTGGCCTGCAGGCCATGATGCTGGCCATCTCGGCATCGCCCACCACCATCGCCGAGATCCTGTCGCTGTCCGACAAGATCCGCGCTGGCGAAATGACCATCTCCGAAGTCGTGGACGGCTTCGTGGCCGCCGACGAGGCCGATGACTACGTGGCCGAAGAGGACTTCGACGAATTCGATGAAGACGAAGACGATGACGGCAATGGCGGCTCCAAGGCACTGACCAAGAAGCTCGAAGAGATGAAGAACCAGGCCATGACGAAGTTCGACGCCCTGCGCGTCAACTTCGACAAGATGGCCAAGTCCTTCGAGAAGGATGGCTACAAGTCCAATCCTTACAACAAGGCCCAGGAAGCCATCAGCCAGGAGCTGATGACCATCCGCTTCACCGTCAAGACCATCGAGCGCCTGTGCGACGTGCTGCGCTCGCAGGTGGACGACGTGCGCCGCTATGAGCGTGAACTGCGCAAGATCGTGGTCGACAAGTGCGGCATGGGTCAGGAGCAGTTCATCAAGTCCTTCCCTCCCAACATCCTGAACCTGGACTGGGCCGTCAAGGAATCGAACGCCGGCAAGAACTACAGCGCCGTCATGGGCCGCAGCCTGCCCGCCATCCAGGAATTGCAGCAAAAGCTGATTGACCTGCAGGCCAAGGCCGTGGTGCCCATCGAAGACCTGAAGTCGATCAACAAGCGCATGAATGAGGGCGAAAAAGCCTCTCGTGACGCCAAGAAGGAAATGATCGAGGCCAACCTGCGTCTGGTGATCTCGATTGCGAAGAAGTACACCAACCGTGGTTTGCAGTTCCTGGATCTGATCCAGGAAGGCAACATCGGCCTGATGAAGGCGGTGGACAAGTTCGAATACCGCCGCGGCTACAAGTTCTCGACCTACGCCACCTGGTGGATCCGTCAGGCCATCACGCGTTCGATCGCCGACCAGGCCCGCACCATCCGCATCCCGGTTCACATGATCGAAACGATCAACAAGATGAACCGCATCTCGCGTCAACACCTGCAGGAATTCGGCTTCGAGCCCGATGCCCCCACGCTGGCCGCCAAGATGGAAATGCCGGAGGACAAGGTCCGCAAGATCATGAAGATCGCCAAAGAGCCGATCTCCATGGAAACGCCGATCGGGGACGACGACGACAGCCACCTGGGCGACTTCATCGAGGACACCAACAACACCGCTCCGATCGAGGCTGCCATGCAGGCCGGTCTGCGCGATGTTGTCAAGGACATCCTCGATTCGCTGACCCCGCGTGAAGCCAAGGTGCTGCGCATGCGCTTCGGTATCGAGATGTCGACCGACCACACCCTGGAAGAAGTCGGCAAGCAGTTCGACGTGACCCGCGAGCGCATCCGCCAGATCGAAGCCAAGGCCATCCGCAAGCTCAAGCACCCCAGCCGCTCGGACAAACTGCGTACCTACCTCGATAACCTCTGATGGGTTCGGCCTCCCAGGTCGAGCTTCATGAAGGTTACTGAACCCGGCCATGCGCCGGGTTTTTTCTTGGCGGCCCCGTGCCTGCCCCTGCCTCACCCGAAAAATCGCGCCCAAAAACCGTGCATTTCGTCACGCTGGCATTTTGCAAAGCGCGCGAACATACTGAGCTATGGGCACGACCAAAGAACGCGCCATCCTGTTTGCGGACCTCCGCGGCAGCACGGCGCTCTACCTCAAGCTGGGCAACACTCAGGCGGCTACCGTCGTCACGCACAGTCTCGCCATGCTCGGGCAGATCATTGCCCGGTCGGGCGGGCGTGTCATCAAGACGCTGGGCGATGGCCTCATGGCGGTGTTTGACGACGCCGAGCGCGCCGTCGAGTCCGCCGTGAGCCTGCATGACTCTCTGGAGCGCATCGCACCCGTTGGCGAAGGCATGCCGGTCAAGGCCGCGGCCATCAAGCTGAAAGTGGCCATCGCCTGGGGCGAAATGGTCGAGGTCGATGGCGACTGCTTTGGTGATGCCGTCAACGTTGCTGCGCGCCTGCTGGACCTGGCCGGCGACAACGAGACGCTGACCACGGCCCAGCTGTTGCGCGAATTGCCCACCGACCAGCACGAGCGCTTTCGCAGCATCGACAAGCTGCACCTGCGTGGTCGCAAGGAGCCTGTGCCCGTGTTGCGCATGGACTGCCGCCGCTTCGGCGACACCATGTCCACCATGATCATGGACGCGGCCCCCAGCGACATGCCCGATGGCGTGCGCCTGACCTGGCTGGGCACCGAGCGGGTGTTCTCGCCGGCCAGCATGCCGTTGATCCTGGGGCGCAGCCCCCAGGCCTCGTTTTGCGTGAGCGACTCCCGCGCCTCACGCTCGCACGCACGCATCGAATCCCACAGCGGTCACTTCTACCTGACCGACCTCAGCTACAACGGCACCCACGTCAAGTTTGATCACGACGATCAGGTGCTGACGCTGCGCCGTGGCACCTGCACCTTGCACGGTAGCGGCATCATCAGCCTGGGCGCCCCGCCCACGGACCCCTCCAGCACCCAGATTCACTTCGAGGTGTTGAGCTTTTCAGACACCCTGCCTCAGTATTGACGTGTAGGCGTGATGACGCCCACATAGGCTAGAGTCTGGTCATGACCGTCTTCAGATGACGCAGGCATGACCCTGAACGCTGTTCCCCAAGATGACAACGAGCGCGTCGCCCTGTTGCACGCGACCAAACTTCTTGATGCAGAGGTCGCGCCAGCCTTTGAAGCCATTCAACGCCTGATCAGCAGCAGCCTGCATTGCCCTGTTGCCGCCATCAACCTGGTGGACACGCACCGCGTCTGGAGCATGGTCAGGCAAGGCCTGGATGTACGCCAGACCTCGCCCTCGGACTCCTTCTGCCATACCGTGGTCCAGCGCAAAGCGGGGCTGCAAGTGGCTGACGCCAGCACCGACCCGCGCTTCCAGGATCTGTCCATGGTGACGGGCCCTGCGCGGGTTCGTGCCTACCTGGGCATGCCTGTGCTGGTGGAGGGGCAAGCCCTGGGCACGGTCTGCGCGATGGACCATCAAGCCCGCGTCTGGTCGCGGCAAGAGGCCGCCGCACTCCAGGACATGGCCACGGCCGTGGCGGCCTTGGTGCAGTCTCGGCTCGATACCCAGCGCCTGCGCAAGATGGAAGCCCGCGTGCGCACCGCCAGCCTGGCCGGCAGCGACTGGCTCTGGGAGACCGACAAGAACGGCATCCTGCAATGGGTGTCGGCGGGGCTCAAGCAGCACACCGGCCTGGACCCATCGACCGAGATCGGCGTCAAGGGGGCCGACCTGTATGTGCCGCGCGAAGGCGAAACCCGTGAAAGCTGGGATCGCTTCGTGCAGGCGCGCGCCCGCCGCGAACCCTTCAGCGACGCCATTGGTGTGCGGATGACGCCGCGTGGTCCCATCACCGTCAGCATCAGTGGCACGCCCGTGTTTGACAGCCGCGGCCAGTTCATGGGCTACCGTGGGGCGAGCCGCAATGTCACCCGGCAAATCGACGCCGAGCACGAGGCCCGCCGTGCGGACCAGTTGCTGCGCCAGGCCATCGAGTCCTTTCAGATCAGCGTGATGATCACGGACCCGGACGGCCGTGTGGTGCTGTCCAACCAGCATTGGCGCGACCACGCAGGCCAGGCGCACGACGACGCCAACCCTTACTGGGTCGATACCTTGCGGCGCATGATCAGCCAAGGCGCCTACCCGCAAGCTGAGGGGCGCGAGGACGAGTACGTGACCTGGCGGTTGAACCTGCACACGCAGGCCGAGCCGACCGAGGTGCAGTTCCACAATCGCTGGATCCTGGTCAAGGACCATGAGTTGCCCGATCACAGCGTGGTGCATTTCGCCATGGACATCACGCAGAGCAAGCGGGATGCCGAGAAGCTGCGCGAGAAGCAGAAAGCGCTGGCCGAGACCAAGGCCCGCTTGCGCGCCGTGCTGCGCGCCCTGCCCGACCTGTGGTTCGTGATCGACAACAAGGGGCGCTACATCGATGGCCATGCCGATCACCCCTTGCTGCTGCGGCCCATGGCCGAACTCAAGAAGACCCCATTGGGCAGCCACTTGCCCCCGGAGACGGCGCAGCTGCAACGGCAGGCCTTGCACCGCCTGCAAGAGACCGGGCAGCCTCAGCGCTTTGAATACGAGTTGACCATGGCCGGCAACGGCACGCGGCACTTCGAGGCCCGCATGACACCCATGCCTGAGGGACATACCCTGTTCCTGACGCGTGACATCACCGAGCGGCAACTGGCCGCCGAAAAACTGCGTGTCAGCGAGGAGCTCTACAGATCGGTGGCGGCCACCATCAGCGATGGCCTGGTCATCGTCGAACTCAGTGGTCGCATCGTGGCGCTCAACCCGGCCGCCAGCCGCATCCTGGGTGTCACGCCGGAGCAGTTGATCAACCTGACTTCACCGGCCGTGCCTGGGTTGACGCTGCTGGAGGACGACCTCGTCACGCCACTGCCATTCGACCAGTGGCCCATCAACCAGGTCCTGGCCACCAGCCAGCGCGTGGACAACCGTGTGCACCCCTTGCGGCGGGCCGATGGTGAGCTGCTGTGGGTCCAGGTGTCCTGCCATTTGCTGCGGGTTGCCGCCGACGCCCCACCTTTTGCCGTGATGGCCACCTTGCGCGACATCACTCAGGAGCGCCACGCCCAACAAGAGTTGCAACTGAGCGAAGAGCGCTGGAAGTTCGCCCTGGAGGGCGCTGGTGATGGCGTGTGGGACTGGGACCTCGACACCGGCCGTGTCTTCTATTCGCAGCGCTGGAAGACCATGTTGGGCTACGAGGCCGATGAGGTGCTCAACAGCGCGGAGGAATTCCTCAACCGCGTCCATCCCGCCGATCGGGACTTGATGGTGCGCAGCCTGAACCGCTATTTTCAGGAAGGCGAAGGCCTCAACCAGACCGAGTTCAGGCTTCAGCACAAGGACGGGCACTACCTGTCCATCCTCTCGCGCGGCAAAGTGGTCAGCCGCACGCGCGACGGCAAGCCCTTGCGCGTGGTGGGCACGCACTCGGACATCACGCCGGTCAAGCAGGCCGAGCGCGCCCTGCGTGAGAAGCAGACGGCCGAGGCGGCCAGCGCGGCCAAGTCCGAATTCCTCTCGCGCATGAGCCACGAAATCCGCACGCCGCTCAATGCGGTCAACGGCTTTGCCCAGTTGCTGCAATTGCAGCTCTCCCAGTTGGGTGCCGAGAGCGGCCCCCTGAACTATGTCGAGCAGATTCTCCATGCCAGCCGACACCTGATGGGGCTGGTCAATGACGTGCTGGATCTTCAACAGGTGGAGGCAGGTGTACTGAGCTTCAAACCCGAACGCCTGGCGTTGGCCGATGAGGTCAGGCAGTGCCTGTCCATGCTCGCCCCCCTGGCGGACAAACGCGGCATCACCTTGCTCAACATGCTCGATCAGCCCTGGCCCATCGTGGCCGATCGCCAGCGCTTGAGGCAGGTGATCATGAACATTGGCTCCAACGCCATCAAGTACAACCAAACCGGTGGCACCGTGCGTTTGTACGCAGAAGTCTTGCCTGAAACCGAACTTATGCTCACAATCGAGGACGCCGGTCCTGGCATGAGCCCCCAACAGTTGTCGAAGCTGTTTCAACCGTTCGAGCGTCTTGGGCGTGAGACATCCAGTATCGAAGGGACCGGTCTAGGCCTTATCATCACGCGCTCATTGCTCGAAGCCATGGGAGGTCGCATGGATATTCGCAGCCAGCCCGGTGCTGGAACCCGGGTCAACATCATCCTCCCGCTGGCGGCGCGCACGCCTTCTCTCATTGACCCCGCACCAGATTCTGCCTATCCGCCTTTGTCGGACTCGGGCAGCCCGCTCGAACCGACCATGTCCCCGACTGACTTGAACTCAGACGGTGCGAAGGGCTTGCGCCCACTGCACGTGCTGTACGTAGAAGACAACCGCATCAACGCGATGCTGTTTGAAGAGGCCCTGCGCCCCTATCCGCAAATTGACCTGGCCATTGCCGAGGATGGGCAAATGGCCCTGTCCATGGCCCGTGACCGCGCCCCCGATGTATTGGTCCTGGATGCCCATCTACCGGGCATGTCCGGTTTCGAGGTGCTGGAGGCGCTGCGCGCCCTGCCCGATCTGGTCGATGCGCCAGCCTTCATGTGCTCGGCCGATGCCATGCCCGATGACGTGGCCCGCGCCCAGGCTGCAGGCTTCACAGGCTACTGGACCAAACCCATCGACATCGTGGCAGTGACCACAGAGCTGTGCAGGTTGGCCGCCAGAGGCGACAATGCTGCGCCATGAGCGTAGCCAAAGAACCCGAATACCAACACGGCCAAGCCCCTCGTACCGGCGTTTTGCTGGTCAACCTGGGCACCCCCGAGTCCCCCACCGCTGGCGCGCTGCGCCAATACCTGGCGCAGTTCCTCGCTGACCCCCGCGTGGTCGAGATCCCGCGCCTGGTGTGGATGCCCATCCTGCACGGCATCATCCTGCGCGTGCGCCCGGCCAAATCCGCGGCCAAGTACGCCAGCATCTGGATGAAGGAAGGCTCGCCGCTGCGCGTGTGGACGCAAAAGCAGACCGCGCTGCTGCAGGGCTTTCTGGGTGAGCAAGGCCACCAGGTGGTGGTCGAGCACGCCATGCGTTACGGGCAGCCCAGCATCGCCAGCCAGTTGAGCGCACTCAAGGCCCAAGGCGTGCAGCGTGTGCTCGTGCTGCCGCTCTACCCTCAGTACTCGGCCGCGACCACGGCCAGCGTGATGGACGAGGTCTTCACATGGGGCCGCCAGACCCGCTGCTTGCCCGAGCTGCGCCACATCAACCATTTCCACGATGACGCCGGCTACCTGGACGCCTTGGCCGAATCCGTGAAGACCCATTGGCAGCGCCACGGCCGTGCCGGCAAGCTGGTCATGAGCTTTCATGGCATGCCCCACCGGACCTTGCTGCTGGGTGACCCCTATCACTGCGAATGCCTGAAGACCGGCCGCCTGCTGGCCGAACGGCTGGGCCTGGGTGCAGACGAGTACCTCGTCACCTTCCAGAGCCGCTTCGGCAAGGCCAAGTGGCTGGAGCCTTATACCGAGCCCACCTTGCGGGCACTGGCTCAAAAGGGCGAGCAACGCGTGGATGTGATCTGCCCTGGTTTTGTCGCCGACTGCATCGAGACCCTGGAAGAAATCGCCATGGAGGGCAAGCAGGCGTTTCTGGACGCGGGTGGCAAGCAATTCAACTACATCCCCTGCCTCAACGACGACAAACGCTGGATCCGTGCCTTGAGTGAGCTGACCTTGCAGCATCTGCAGGGCTGGCCCACCAGGCCGTCAGAGCAAGTTCGGCCCGAAGCCTTGGCGCAGCAGCGTGCCCGTGCGTCAGCCGCAGGCTGCCGCCACTGACTCCGACTCGACAGGGCGTGCCAGCCAGCTGCGGGCGGCATCGGCTTCGAGCGGGCGACTGAAGAAGTAGCCCTGCACCACGTCGCAGCCGTGATCGGCCAGCCAGTCCACGCTGGTGCCGTGCTCGACACCTTCGATGGTGACGGTCAGGCCCAGGCGGTGGCCCACCTCGATCATGGCCTGTAGCACCGCCTGCTTGCGCCCGAAATCCTCGATGTCGGTCACGAAGCTGCGGTCCACCTTCATCTCGTCCAGCGGCATTTCCTGCAGGATGCCCAGTGAGGAGTAGCCGGTGCCGAAGTCATCCAGCGCGATCTTGACGCCCTCACTGCGCAACCTCGACAGGATCTGCGTGGCGCGCTCGCGGTCGCTCAGGGCCGCAGACTCGGTCACCTCCAGGATCAGGCGGCATGGCGGGCAGCCGACATGGCGCAAGGTCTCCAGCACCTTGTCCACAAAACGGGGTGTGGCCAGGTCAAAGGCGGTGATGTTGACCGAGACGCGCACCTGCGGATCAGGCAGCGTCAGGAGGAAGCGCGCGGCCTCGCCGATGGCCCACATGGTCAATCGGTTGATGGCACCGGTGGCCTCGGCTTCGGCAATGAAGGCGCCCGGCGGGATCATGCCGCGCTCGGGATGGCGCCATCGCACCAGCGCCTCCAGCGAGTCCGTGCGGCGGGTTTCCAGCGTGACCTTGGGTTGATAGTGCAGCAGCAACTCGCCCCGGTCGATGGCGCCTTCCAGGTCCAGCGTCAGGCCATAGGCCAGTTGCTCGCGCTTCATGCGCTCTGCATCAAAGGGCACCACGCGCCGGTGGGCGCTGCACCACTGCAAGGCAATGCGGGCCTCGTCGCTCACGCCCACAGACTGAGCCAGGTGCGCCTTGCTCACCGACGCGACGCCCACGTGCGGGTCCCAAGCGACAAACAGCCCTTGCCACTCGAAGCGGCGCACCAGGAAGCTCTCCAGATCGCTCATCAGCGTCTCGGGGGGATCGCAGATGGTCACGAAGGCCAGGGTACTGTCGTCCAGCGCAGCCAGGAGATGTTCGCCTTCGATGCTCATCAAAGGCGTCTGCACCCTGGCCGTGAACCAGTGGCGCAGCTCTTCTGCATAGATCTTGACGACCTGAGTCAAGGTGTCGGGCGGCAGAATGGATTCCAGAAAGCCAAAGCGGTTGAGCTTGACGATCCAGATCGACAGGCCTTCGTCAGCCTGCTCCAGCCGGCTGCGCACCGACTCTTCCAGCATGGCCTGATTGGGCATGCCGTAGCGTGGGTGATGCGACACGACGTCACGCAACTGGGCCTCGTAGGCCAGGCGGCGCTCCAGCTCCATCGTGTGTTCCGCCTGGGCCCGGGCCCGCTCGCGGCGGTCTTCCTTCATGCGATAGAACAGGGCGGCGGCCAGCGTCAAGGCCTTGATGACGCAGGCGTACATGCTGGCCACGCCAAACTGCCCGTGGTAGATGCCCAGCACCCCGACGGCGTTGATCAACAGCGCCACCATCTGCACGCCCATGCCCAGGCACAGCAGGCGCGCGACGGCGCCCTCATGCCAATGCCGCGCGCTGATCCAGATCAGTGCGATCGGGTAGATCACGGAGACGCCTTGGACCAGTGCGCTGATCTTGGGGGCGTGAAGCGGGAACAGCCACGCAAAGGCGAGGATCAGGACGGACGACAGGGCCAGCGCCTTGATGACCTGATCTTCCCTGCGGGTGGGTTGAATGATCAGCCGGAACACCATCGTTGCGGCGGCGATGCCGATCAGAATCCACATGTAGGGCGGTATGTTGAATTCGGGGTGCGTGGGCCAGAGCAACTGGTAGGCATCACCTTCACGGCTGGCCGTGGCCGCCAGCACGGGCAGGATCTCTGCCAGCATCAGGAAGGACAGCGGGTTGCCGTTGATGAGCGCCAGCACGATGGACACCAGCAACGTGAAAATCAAAGCGCCATAACAAAGCGCGCGGGAGAAGGCGGTTTCGCGCTCCTGTATGGCGTAGCTCTCGGGTGTCCAGTACTGGAAGGTGGCCGCGGTTGACCCGTTGTTGCGCAGCAGGCACTGGAGCGTCACGGTGCTGCCTGGGTACAGGTTCACCGGCACGGCCATGGCTGGGTATTTGATCGGGCGGACATCGAAGAGGCGTCTGTCGCCCATGCGGTAGACGTCGATCGCGCTGCCATCGGAGTCGACAAAGCAGTCGACGTAGTCGGTGTAGGGCTCGGTCACCAGGACCCAGCCCAGCACGGGTGTGTCGGAGCTGTTTTTCAGGGCGGTGCGTGCCCACACGCCCTTGTATTCAAAGCCGATGGTGCGCACGCCATGGCGCTGGGTTTGCCAGGCAGCCTTGTCGTCCGGTGGATGGGGTGGGCCTGCTTCAAGTGGCGGCTGGCTGGAAGCCAGGGTCTCCATGTCCAGCCATTCGCCCTGCCCCTTGGCGTGGGCGACGTCGAAGGGCGTGCCTGCCCAGGCCGGCGCCACGAGCAGCAATTGGATCAGCAGCAGAAAGAGGTTCAGCAGTGATTTCACTCAGCAACCGGGAGCACTCATGGCCCCAAATCGGTAAACAGGACACTCGGTCTCTGTCTATCGGTTATTTATGCTGAGGACTTGAGTCAGGCCTCGTCTTCCAAGGGCAAACCCGGCTCCAAACCTGGCTCGCTGGGCAGCAAGGTCTGCGTTTGCGCATCAGGCATGGCTTCAACCTGTTTGAGTGCGCGTCCCATCACGCGGGTGCGGGTTTCAACAGACGAAATCGTGTTGCTGGCTTCTTCCAGCTTCTTGCGGGTCTTGGCCAGCACGTCGCCGAACTTGCCGAACTCGGTCTTGACCGCCCCCAGCACCTGCCAGACTTCGCTGGAGCGCTTTTCCAGCGCCAGGGTGCGGAAACCCATCTGCAGGCTGTTGAGCGTGGCCAGCAAGGTCGTGGGGCCGGCCAGCATCACGCGGCATTCGCGCTGCAGGGATTCGACCAGGCCGGGGCGGCGCAGGGCCTCGGCATACAGGCCTTCGGTCGGCACGAACAGAATGGCGAAATCCGAGGTGTGGGGCGGTGCGAGGTATTTGTCCCGGATCGTGCGGGCTTCCAGGCGCAGGCGCTGCTCCACGGCTTTGGCCGCGGCTTCCACGGCGGGGGCATCGGCCCGGTCTTGTGCGTCCAGCAGGCGCTCATAGTCTTCGCGGGGGAATTTGGCGTCGATGGGCAACCACAGCGGCGCCCCTTCGTTGCCGCCCTGCCCTGGCAGCTTGATGGCGAACTCCACGCGGGCACCGCTGCCCGGTACGGTCTCGACGTTGACGGCGTACTGCTCGGGCGTGAACACCTGCTCCAGCAAGCCCGCCAGTTGGACTTCACCAAAAATACCGCGCGTCTTGACGTTGTTGAGCACCCGGTTGAGCGAGCCCACGTCGCTGGCCAGGCGCTGCATTTCGCCCAGCCCGCGGTGGACCAGTTCCAGCCGCTCGGCCACTTGTTTGAAGCTCTCGCCCAGGCGGGCTTCCAATGTGGCGTGGAGCTTTTCATCCACGGTCTGGCGCATCTGCTCCAGCTTTTTCTCGTTGTCGGCCTGCAAAGCCTGCAAGCGGGTCTCGACGGTGGTGCGCACGTCGTTCAGGCGGCGCTCATTGGCCTCGGACAGCACGCGCAGTTGCTCGGCCACGCCCTCGCCCAGGCGGCGCAGCGCGGCCTCCTGAGCCTCGTTGAACCGCGCCAGGGCCTGAGCCTGGGCCTCGCGCAGGCCGGCCGCTTGAAGGCCTTGTTGGTGGGTGGTGTCGCGCAGGCTGTCCACCAGGCCTTGCTGCATGCTGGCGAGCTGGGTGCGAAAGCTGTCCAGCTGTTCGTTCTGGGTGCGGGTGGCGTCGCCCTGAAGCGAAGTCAGGGTTTGCTGGAAGGTGCCCAGTGTGGCGCCGAGTTCTTGTCGCGTCCCGGTTGCGCTGCGGGCCACTTCGTCGCGCAGATTGCGCTCAAGCTGGTCACTGCGCTCGCGCAAGGCCTGGCTCAACTCGGCCCCGACCTTGTTGACGGCCTCATCGTTCTGCCGGGCTGGGCGCACCAGCAGCCAGACGAGGAGCAAGAGGTTGACAACAAGCAGCAGCGGGGTGATCCAGTTCATGGGCCGCATTGTCTCAGAGCAAACCGGGTGGCCTGTCGAGCGACTGATCGGGGCGCCAGAAACAGACAAGGCCGCCTGATCGGCGGCCTTGCTGCAAAAGCAGGTGAGCGTGCTCAGGCTTCCAGGTGAGACAGGTGCACGTGCGCGCCGGTCTTCAGCCGGACCTCTTCGAGCGTCACGCCGGGCGCCAGCTCCACGCACTTGAAGCCCTCAGGCGTCACATCAATCACACACAGCTCGGTGATGATGCGGTCCACCACGCCCAGGCCGGTCAGGGGCAGCGTGCACTTCTGCAACAGCTTGTGCTCGCCGTTCTTGGCGGCATGCTCCATCAGCACGACCACGCGGCCCACACCGGCCACCAGGTCCATGGCGCCGCCCATGCCCTTGACCATCTTGCCGGGGATCATCCAGTTGGCCAGGTCGCCCTTCTCGGACACCTGCATGGCGCCCAGGATGGACAGGTTGATCTTGCCGCCGCGGATCATGGCAAAGCTCTCGTGCGAGCCAAAGATCGAGGAGCCGGGCAGCACGGTCACGGTCTGCTTGCCAGCGTTGATCAGGTCAGCGTCCACCTGGTCGTCTGTCGGGAAGGGGCCGATGCCCAGCATGCCGTTCTCGGACTGCAGCCAGACGTCGATGTCCGGGCTCACAAAGTTGGCCACCAGGGTGGGCAAGCCAATGCCCAGGTTCACGTAGAAGCCGTCTTGCAACTCGCGGGCAGCGCGTGCCGCCATTTCGTCATGTGTCCAGGGCATGTTCAAGCCTTCCGCAGAGCCGCCTCAAGGGAGGCTTGCGCCCCCTTGGGGGGCAGAAACGAAGTGATAGTGGGGGTCATATCAAGCTCCTGCCTTTTCAGTGATGGTGCGCTTCTCGATGCGCTTTTCCGGCGTCGCGTTGAGCACGATGCGGTGCACATAGATGCCCGGCAGGTGAACCGAGTCAGGGTCGAAGGTCCCGGTCTCGACGATTTCTTCCACTTCCACCACCGTGATCTTGCCGGCCATGGCCGCGGCCGGGTTGAAGTTGCGTGCCGTGCGGCGGAAGATCAGGTTGCCGGACTTGTCTGCCTTGTAGGCCTTGACCAGCGCGACCTCGGGCAACAAGGCCCGCTCCATCACATAGACCTCGCCGTCGAACTCGCGGGTTTCCTTGCCTTCGGCCACGATGGTGCCGACACCGGTCTTGGTGAAGAAGGCGGGGATGCCTGCGCCACCGGCGCGCAGCTTCTCGGCCAGCGTGCCCTGGGGTGTGAACTCCAGCTCCAGCTCGCCGGCCAGGTACTGGCGCTCGAACTCCTTGTTCTCGCCCACATAGCTGGAGATCATCTTCTTGATCTGACGCGTGTTGAGCAGCTTGCCCAGGCCGAAGCCATCCACACCGGCGTTGTTCGAGATCACCGTGAGGTTCTTCACGCCCGTTGCCTGCAAGGCATCGATCAGCGCTTCAGGGATGCCACAGAGGCCAAAGCCCCCGACCGCGAGCAACTGCCCGTCTTTCACAATCCCAGCCAGCGCGCTGGCGGCGTCGGGATAGACCTTGTTCATCCAATCACTCCTTGGCTACAGGGGTTCATCAATGCGGCTTTCGCTGCACTGCAACATGGAAAGCGTACACCGGGTCGCCGTCAAAAATCCAGCGTTTTGAATGAAAAAGACACGCCAGCATGTGCATGACGTGTCCTGGTGACGCCTTGAAGGCGTGGGCTGTGGTTTCAGTGCTGACCTGGCCTGCCGACATGGGCAGGCCGATGCACCAATCCAGTGATCGCGAAGCCGCTTCTTCCCTGCTCACTTGCCCGGCAAGGCGCGCGGGGCGTCCGTGCCCGGCAGGGCCGGTGTGCCCTTCAATGCGCGAATGGGTTCGGGCAGCGGCACAGGGCGCCCATCCACATTGCTCACCCAGACCAGGGTGGCGCCACCGGCGGCGTAGGGTGAGCCGGGCTCGACCGCACGTTCGATGGTCACGTAGGTGTCGATGCTGGTGCGCCCCGGGTCGGCCACATACAGCTTGGCAACGAGGTTGCCCGGGAAGACGAGGGGGCGATAGAAGTTGAAGAAGGCATTGGCGATCACCGGGCCTTCCTTGTCGCCCCCGACGGCGCCATTGATGGCTTCGATCCAGGACACGCGAGCCTGCTCCATGTACTTGAAGTAGACGGTGTTGTTGACGTGGCCGAGCGCGTCCATGTCGCCCCACATGATGGGCAAGGACAACTCGTGGACGAGGATCTTGTGTTCCGGGATGTCTAAACGCATGGTGTCAACGGCATGAAAAAGCCCGCAAGGGCGTCACAAAGGGTCTGTGATGCCAGATGCGGGCTGCGCGCTTGAATTCAAGTCGGGTATGGGCCCGACCCTGCTTGATCATGGTGCGTCAGGCGGCCACCATGCCATCGTCGGCAGAGATGATGGCACCATTGATGAAGTCGCTCTGGGCCGCACACAGGCTCACCAGCATGGCATCCAGGTCCTTGGGTTGGCCCACGCGCTTGCGCGGCAGCATGCTGACCAGCTTCTTGCCTGCTTCGGTGTTCCAGTGGTGGTGGTTGATCTCGGTGTCGATGTAGCCAGGGCAGATGGCATTGGTCGTGATGCCAAAGCGCCCCCACTCGGCGGCCATCACCTTGGTCATGTGGACCACGGCAGCCTTGCTCATGCAGTACACCCCGATCTGCGGCATGGTGCGCAAGCCCGCAGCCGAGGCGATGTTCACGATGCGGCCACCGGTGAAGGTACCGGGCGCCGAACCCTGGGCGCGAGCCAGCATGCGCTTGGCCACTTCCTGGGCCACGAAGAAGGCGCCGCGGGTGTTGGTGTCAAAGATGAAGTCATAGCTGTCTTCACTGACATCGATCAGGCGCTCGGTGGTGCTGACGCCCGAGTTGTTGATCAGGATGTCGATGGCGCCGACTTCGGTCTCGGCGTGGGCCACGGCAGACTTGATGGACGCCACATCGGTCACGTCCAGCCCGACCACATGGGCATCACCGCCATAGGCCTCGATCTCGGAGCGCAGGGTCTTGAGCCGCTCGACACGGCGACCTGCCAGGACCACGGCGGCACCGGCCTTGGCCAGCGTGTGAGCAAACTGGGTGCCCAGGCCACTGGAGGCGCCGGTGATCAGGGCCACGCGGCCCGACAGGTCGATGGTGTAACTCATGCAATGTGCTCCTATGCGAGATGCGACAGCTTTTCGCTGTCAGAAACGGCTGTGACCTTAGCACGACGTCCCCCGTCGAATCCCTTTTGTTGCGGGAGAGACCACAGTCAATCTTGATCCCCCGTATTAGCGGGGGAATTATCGAACGGTCGTGCTATTTTTTGTCAGAATATGGGCTCGGCCTCGACTTAGAATCGCGGACTTCATTAAAAACAACTGAACCCTGTTTTGTCCGAACAGAAGGAATCACGATGACGCCCCAGGAAATCCTTGAGCAGTTTGGCCCCCGCGAGTCGATGGAATACGACGTTGTGATCGTCGGCGCCGGCCCTGCAGGTCTGTCCACTGCCATCCGCCTGAAGCAACTGGCCGAGAAGGCCGGCAAGGAAATCAACGTCGTCGTGCTCGAAAAGGGCTCAGAACCTGGCGCGCACATCCTGTCCGGCGCCGTGATGGACCCACGCTCGATCACCGAGCTCTTCCCCAACTGGAAGGAACTGGGCGCACCGCTGAACCAGCCTGTGACCGGCGACGAAGTCTTCGTGCTGACCGAAGGCGGCCAGATCAAGACGCCTGACGCGCTGGTGCCCAACTGCATGCACAACGATGGCAACTACGTTGTGAGCCTGAGCGACGTGACCCGTTGGCTGGCGCAGCAGGCTGAAGGCCTGGGTGTGGAAATCTTCCCAGGTTTTGCTGCGGCCGAAGTGCTGTACGACGACAACGGTGCCGTCAAAGGTGTGGCCACCGGCAACATGGGCATCGACAAGACGGGCGAGCCCACAGCTGACTTCCAGCTGGGTATGGAACTGCTCGGCAAGTACACCATCTTTGCAGAAGGTGCACGCGGCCATCTGGGCAAGCAGTTGATCGCCAAGTTCAAGCTGGATGACGGCAAGGCCCCGCAAAGCTACGGCATCGGCATCAAGGAACTGTGGGAAATCGATCCCGCCAAGGCCAAGCCAGGCCTGGTCGTTCACACCGGTGGCTGGCCCATGGACACCGAGACCTTCGGTGGTGGTTTCCTATACCACCTGGCTGACAACAAGGTCACGCTGGGCTTCGTGGTTGGTCTGGACTACAAGAACCCCTGGTTGAGCCCCTTCGAAGAAATGCAGCGCTGGAAGACCCACCCGGTCATCAAGCAGTACCTGGAAGGCGCCAAGCGCATCAGCTACGGCGCGCGCGCCATCAACAACGGCGGCCTGCCCAGCCTGCCCAAGACGGTCTTCAAGGGCGGCGCCCTGGTTGGCTGCGACGCTGGCTACATGAACGCAGCCCGCATCAAGGGTTCGCACGCTGCCATGAAGTCCGGCATGCTGTGCGCTGAGGCCGTGTTCGAAGCCGTGATGGCAGGCCGTCAGCAAGATGAACTGACCGCCTACCCCGCCTTGTTCGAAAAGAGCTGGCTGCATGACGAGCTCAAGACCTCGAAGAACTTCAAGACCTGGTTCAAGAAGGGCTTCTACGTCGGCACGATCATGACGGCCGTCGAGCACTGGCTGCTGCCCCGCCTGGGCATCAAGGAAGCCCCGTGGACCTTGCGTAACCCCGCACCGGACCACACCTTCCTCAAGCCTGCGGCCACGATGCCCAAGATCGACTACCCCAAGCCCGATGGCAAGATCACGTTTGATCGCCTGAGCTCGGTGTTCGTCTCCAACACGAACCACACGGAACACCAGCCCGCTCACCTGACGCTCAAGAACGCGTCGGTGCCCGTACAGACCAACCTGGCTCAGTTCGCCGGCCCCGAGTCGCGTTACTGCCCGGCCGGTGTGTACGAGTTCGTGAAGAACGACGACAACAGCGACCGCCTGGTGATCAACGCGCAGAACTGCGTGCACTGCAAGACCTGCGACATCAAGGACCCGACCCAGAACATCGTCTGGATCACGCCTGAAGGCGGCGGTGGCCCGAACTACTCGGGGATGTAAGCCCAAGCGACAAGGGAGCCTGCGGGCTCCCTTTTTTGTGTCTGTGGTGATCACCTATGCAAGACGCGCTGTTCCCTGACCCGCCTTCAACGGCCAGCGAAGTTTCGCTGGCCAAGCCACAAGTGGCACCGAAGGCGAGCGCCAAGGTCAAGGGCGATCTGAAACACGTGCAGGCGGCCCAAGTTCAGGCTGAGCACATGGCCCTGGCCGCCCGATTGCCGCCCCTTGCAAGGCTGGGTACCTCGTCCTGGAGCTACCCGGGTTGGACTGGCCTGGTGTGGGCTCAGGATGTGGGCGAGTCATTGCTGTCCCGGCATGGTTTGCCCGCCTACAGCCAGCACCCCTTGATGCGCACGGTCAGTGTCGACCGAGCGTTCTACCGGGCACTGAGTGTCAGCCAGTACGCCGCCTATGCCGAACAGGTGCCCGATGACTTCCGCTTCATCGTCAAGGCGCCATCGTCCGTTTGTGACGCCTTGGTACGGGATGACAAAGGGCGGGGGCTTCAACATAACCCGGTGTTTCTGGACGCGGGCCTGGCCGAGCAGGAGTTCATCCGGCCTGCGCTGCATGGCCTGAGGCACAAGGTGGGTGCCCTGGTGTTCCAGATCAGTCCCCTGCCTCCAGAGTGGCTTCGGCAACGCGACAGGCTGTTGGCGCACCTGCATGCCCTGCTCCGCCCCCTGCCTGCACTGCGCCCCACAGCACCCGATGGCGTGATCGCCGTGGAATTTCGTGATGCGGCCATGGTCGCGCCCGAGATCATCCCGGATCTGGTGGCCATGCTGCGCGACGTTGGTGCCACCTACTGCCTCGGACTGCATGCCAAGATGCCACCCGTCGAGGCGCAACTGCCCATCCTGCGCAGGCTCTGGCCGGGGCCCTTGGTCTGCCGCTGGAACTTGCATCGGCGCCATGGAGCCTACGGGTATGAAGACGCGCGGGCCATGTACGCCCCCTTCGATCACATCCAGGATGCTGACGAAGAAACCCGCCAGACGCTGGCTCGCGTGATCCTGGGCACAACTGGCGCAGGGCTGCCGGCTTATGTCTCGATTAGCAACAAGGCAGAAGGGTGTGCGCCGCTGTCGGTTGTGGCGCTGGCGCAGGCCATCAGGGATGGACTGCCATCGCCTGCCCGGCCATCGCCTTGACGGTCAACCCTGATCGCCGGGCAGTTCGATGACGTGGCCAACTGGAATTGACTCAAGCTCATCCGGTGATTCGCCCGACTCGATCACGTCCATGCCATGCAGCGCTTGCTTGGCGGACAAGGCTCGACGCTCGTCCCTCAACGCCTTGATGTGTGCCCGACGTTCGGCAAAGAACTGCTTGAGCAACTGGCTGCTGGCATCGGCCAGCACCCCACCGACGATGCTCGTGTGGTGATTGAGCTGCTTGTTGGCAAACAGATCCAGCACGGAGCCGGCCACACCGGTTTTGGGATCGGTTGCGGCGAACACCACACGCTTGAAGCGCGCATGCATCAAGGCCATGGCACACATGGCGCAGGGCTCCAGCGTGACGAACAGCTCGCACTCGGGCAGGCGGTAGTTCTCCAGCAACTGCGAGGCATGTCGCAAGGCCACAATCTCGGCGTGTGCGGTCGGGTCGTGCGTGGTGATGGGGCGGTTGTAGCCCGTGGCGATCACCTGGCCCTGGCGCATGATCACCGCACCCACCGGCACCTCGCCAGCCAGCCAGGCGTTCTGGGCCTGGTCCAGCGCGATGCGCATGGCGAATTCGTCGGACGATGTGTTCTGAGTGTCGATCACAGGCATTCAAGGCTTGGGCAATGGCGATGCAGGACGCAAAGGCCAGCGTCCCTCTTCAATATAGACGCCTTCGCCCACCACGGAACGGATCAACACGAAATCCTGCGCCCGCCAGGTAATGGGATCGATGGGCCGCTCCAGCACCGGCGAGCGACCATAGAACAAGGTCAGATGAGGCGTGAACTGGCGGTGATGCTCTCCGTGCGTCAAACCAGCCCGCTTCATCATCTGATCCAGATCGGACTGGAATGACATCAACCCTGGTGACGCGGCCCCCAGCAGCACGATCGGCAAGCGCCCCGGTTTGCCCTTGAAGCTTCCCACCTTGTCGAACGCCACATCAAACGGCGCGGCGGCCATGCGCTGTGCCGCCAGCCTGACAGCACTCAGCGTGCTCGCCGGGATCTCGTCCAGAAAGTTGCCAACGTGGAACAGCGTTACGTGAAAGCGAGCTGTTCGCGTGGCTTTCACCGCAAGGCCTTGCGCTTGCCCCAGGCTCATGGCCAGGGCTTGCGCGCGCGCTGCGGCGCCTGCATCGGGCATCAAAGCCAGAAACAGGTTGTAGAGCCGCGTTGTCTTGGGCTCGAAACCATCCAGAGACATTTGACCGGACATGAGTCAGAAATCCGGGTTGGAACGCTTGCTCAGGGCTTGTCGGCGCCTTCGACGCCGCGATCCACCTCGGAGGCCCTGCCCTGCGTCAAGCGGTTCATGTCGTCCTGAACGCGCTGCTGAACTCGGCGGGCATCGTCAGCGTTATCCACCTTGGGCAGGTCAATGCCGGCGCTGGAGGCGGCAGAGGCCGCAACGCCCGACGCTCCCTGATGCGTGGCACTCAACTGCTTTCTGGTCAGGACGGCCACGATCAACAAGGCCAACAACAAGGACAACAGGCCCAGCGCTTTCATATGGCACTCCTATGCAGGTTCACCAGCCCACCCAAAGCAATCGTCCGCTTATTCCCACTCGATCATTTCCGGCACCTTGAGAGCCGCATGAACACTAGGTTTTTGAAGTTCCAAGATTTCTTTCTACCGTCATTTTTACCGACGCTGGAAGGTGGTGATTGCAACGATGGTTGCCGGTCAAACGACAGCCATAACGCGGTTTCTAGTGTACACGGCGAGCCTGAAAACTGTGGGGGACAGGAACACCCCTCGGGTTGCAGCTTCCAGCACGTCGGGCATGAGAACCTAGCGGTTGGGGTGCCGCCTTGAGCCGCGCCAGTCTACAGAAAGAGTCAACATGCCCAGATGATCCTCGGCCACCCACTGCTCGGCGTGCGCATCTGGCAAAGTAGACGCAGTTCATTGGGCGGTGGTCACACGGACTCGCTTTGCAAGCCGCCTCAGGCTTGGGCATAAGGGGACGTTTGCAGGACCTATTTGCGCGACGACCCAATCAAAGTGTGGTTCCCATACCTGCATCCGCGCTAGGCGTAGCGCATCAAGAACTGTTTTAGACAGCCGCTCTTTGCCCAGCACCAGCCCTACAGGCGCATACGCGAGGATGTCGACCGTCGTTGCAATTGTCAGAGAACCGAAACTCTCACCAGCCACTCGCCTGGCCTTTTTTTCGTCGATTGCCGCGACCAGTCCATTGCGGTGAGCGAACGCCAGAGTGGCGGCCTCTCCGTCCCCAAGCGAGTCGGACGTTGAGCCCGACACAATAGAGATGAAGCTTTCGAGCGCTTCATTGTCCAACTCCACGACATCCAGTTTCCCGCTGTCGATGAGCTCAACGAGCTTCGCCGACTCCCCGTGACCATTCTCTGCACCCCCTTTGATTTCGCCGATCACGGTTTCGGTGACACAGGTGAGGCCCGGTAATGCCTGCAAAATCGCTTCTGCATGGCCGGTGGCCAGCAAGTTGATGATGATGCTGGAGTCGAGAACGAGAGTGGGCGATTGCTCAGTTAGGCAGCTTGAAAAGGTCATCTACCTCATCCTCTTGAGCCTCATCGAGTAGTTCTCGCACCATCTCACGGCTTAGCTTGAGCAAGTCCGACATCTGCCCCTCACTGAGCAGATCCCTCTTCCAAGCCTCGATGGCCAAGAGGTACAACCGCGACGATTGCTGTGGTTGGACAGCTGGGAACTCATTGCCATCCTCCCCTAGCACTTGGCGGACTTGCTCGTCGGTGATCCCGCCGTTGTCTTGGAACCAATCCCACGTTCCCTTTTTCGTTAGTCCAAGTTCTTCCAGCCTCATGACCATGGCCTGGCGCGACACGCTGAAGAAATTGGCCAGCAAGATGATGTGCCGACGCGTCAGGTGCGACGACCCAATCGTCACCTCCTTGAACTTCTCCATGACCGTTCTCGTTGGAGTCATAAATGCCCGCGCAAACGCATTGGCATATCGCTCCTCTCGCGAATTGTCGTACATCTCGTCCTGATAAATCTCAGGTCTGCGGCGAGTGGCAATAAAGTGCCCCAACTCATGGCTCCCTGTCTGATTGCGCCTATCTCGGCGGTGGGTCGAGTTGATGAGCATGCAGGCACCCACAGCATCGTCATAGGCGAACAACCCAGACACCTTGCCGTCAAGCTTGCGCGTGTACACCCTGATGCCTAATTGCAACTCCAAGATGACGTATAGGTCACGGATAGGTCCATCCCCCAACCCGAGCCAGTTACGCAGGTTGAGTGCATCCTGTTCGGCCTGTTGGCGCACATCTCCGGCCAGGATGCTCTTTTCGGCGGGATAGTTGTAGGTCTTTTGAACACCAAGAATGTTCTCAAGCTCGACCTCCGCCTTGACCAAGTCGTTGAGCAACCTTGCTGCCGTATCTATACATGGTTCGCCAGTTTCAGCGAGTGTGCGAAACCGAGGTACGAGGTCCACATGGACAGACTCACGACGCAGGATTGAATTGACGGACACGCCGTAGGACCTGCACAGGTCCTGCAGCTCCATGAGCTTGGCAGCGCGGTGCCCCTTCTCGATGGCCACCAACGTGGTTCTTGAAAGTCCGGCAGCCTTCGCAGCCACGTCTTGCGTCAGGTTAGCGGTCTCCCGCGCGCTTCTAAGTCGCTCGCCGAGCTCAAATTGGCTCAGTTCATAGTTCTCTTTAGTCATGATGCACTACTACGTATCCACTGCCTCACGAAAGACCTCGGTCCAAGGTCCTTCGTGAAGGCTGACCATTCCTTGGCGTGCTGCCGCAGGAGCCGGTCAAGCTTTTGCGACACGCTGACGGGGCTCTCCCCGAGGGACTCAGCCAGTTCAAAATTGCTTAGTCGTCTGGTCAGTTGGTAGTCAGACCTACTTTGAAGCCCTGCTAAGTGCTCGAAGTGGAGAACCCCGGCAACTGAGTACTGGCGCAAGGCGTTGGTAAAAAGGTCAAAGTCCTTGGACGCCCCCGCTTCCCAGGTCTTGGTGCTTAAGGACTCCCATACGTAGACATCCGTTGCCTCTTTCAGACCTGCCGCATGGACGCTCAGGCGCCGCAGTATGCATGCAGCGCAGATCCCGCATTGCCGCCTTGTTCCATTAAATCCAATTTGGCGCGAGGTTTGCCAACAAGAACGGGTCTTGTTCCACTTGGAGCCGCCTTCGCAGTTTTCGACGAACTCCCTCAAGGTCTCGCCTTTGGTCATCCACAGGCGCGGGAACTTGTACTTGAAACGGTAGCCCAGCAAGGCATACACGAAGCGCTCCATCCTGGCAGTGAAGGCCGGATGATTTCGATAGTCTTCGTAGCCATGTCCCACGGGCAGCAGGACAGGAGCAAGCGCGCCTTGCCCGCTCTCAGGAATGATGGCCACAGGCACGTCAATCAGGTACCCAGCCATTGCAGAAATCAGGCTGAACTTGAATCCTCTACTGCGCGCGCTGCTCTCACCATCCTTCTTCGCGATTTTCACTTTGTAGGGAACCGCATGAAAGGGCATCTCTTTTCGTTCTTGCCTTGAGATGTCGCGCTCGCTGGTGCCGATGCGCACACGCACTACCCGCCCGTTGAGCTTCTTGCCTTCGAGCGCCGCCACTGCTTGCGAATCCATGCCGTCGCTGTACGCCATGACGGCCTCCGCGTTCATCGGAAACTTCATCGTCTCCTGCGCTGGAGGAGGCACCGGGACCTTCCGCGTACGAAATACGATTTGCCAGTCGTCGCCAGTCAGCAGGTTCAATGCCTCCGTCAGCGCCCCGTGAGCGGCCTTGTCCGTCCACTTGTGAACATCGTGCACAGGCACATGGAGAATGAACTTACGGCCCCAGTTCATGGAACTGCGCACCAGGGTGCGGTCGCAGAACTCCACGGCGGCAGCGACCAGAAAAGCGTCATAGATGACTGGATCCCATCGATGGGTCGAGAAAGACTCTAGCGCCTCCGTTTCGAACCTGATGTCCCTGCCAATTCGACAAGGAACGGCGCCTCGCTTGCAAGCACTATCTTCTTCGAAGACATCGACGGTCATCTCTTTGGGCTCATAGATGGTCACAGTCGCACCCCTTCGTCCAGTCCGGTGCTTCTGGTCGTTGGCCGGATCCTGGTGGTACGTGCTTCGACAAGGATGTTACCCAGCGAACCAATCGACAACGAGTCGATAGCCTCTTGAAAGCGACGAACTACCTTGTTAGCCCTGAACTCGCTCGTCTTTTCGAGGTAGTGCTCGTGAAAGGCCCTCAAGTTGGCTTGACCGCGCATCTTCGCGGCCACGCCAATTGCAATGTTGAAGCTCTCGGGCTCTAACTTGCCCTCGCTGACTAGCATCTGGCTGCACTTGACAGCGTTTTGCCCAAAGACCGACCCAGCAGCGAGAGAACGAGCGAGGTTCAACTGGTACATCGCAATTTCTGGAGAGCCCAGAGAATTGCCCTCGCAATCGAAGACACGCTTGATGGCCTTAAGCAAGGCACCAGACACCTCATTGAAGTCGCTTACGAGTGCGCTGGTGGCTGCATGAGTGACCTCCGCTTGTGCGTATGCAGCGTTGTCGCAAAGCTTAGCCAACTGTCGCCATGGCTTCCTAAGGCCAAGGCTTCTGTGCGGTCCGTCACTCATTGGATGCCCTCCATTTGTCAAAGTTTATGTTTTTTTTCTAGACTTTGTCAAATGATTCGTTTGACTGAATACAAACCCGGGCTACCAGGGCATAGTCAGGGACACCTTTTGCAGGCGGTGCCCATCGATACATGAACTCGACCTCCCTTTGCTCGGGGCTAGCCTGCACTGCAGGCTATCGAGTTTTATTGGAAAGCCACATGGGCACCTCATCGGCCACTTGCAAACGACGAGATGCGCCTAAGCTAAGGGGCTGACGGGAGGGGTTCCCGGGCCATACGTGCTGAGGGAGGCGATGACATGTCAAGTGCAGGTTCTGTTGTAGACGGCAAATACAAGGTTACGGGGCTGTGTAGTTCTGCTGGAGGCATGGGCACGGTCCTGTTCGTCAGTCCACTCGCCTTGCCTGACACGCGGCTCGTTCTCAAATATTGCAACCACACCGACGACGACACGAAGAATCGATTTCGACGTGAAGTCCGGGTTATGCAGAGCTTCAACGGAAGCCCCTACGTTGCCCCAGTCCTGGATGCGAACCTAGAACACTCGCCGCCCTACTTTGTCATGCCGTTCTTCGAACATGGTGATCTGATGAATCAGGCTGCGCACCTTCGACAAGACCTGGCGGTGGCGGAGCAATACCTAAATAGGATGATCGACTGCATCGAGCAACTACACAGCAAGAACGTCTACCATCGAGACATCAAGCCCCAGAATTTCCTCGTAGGGAACGGCACCTTGGTGGTGTCCGATCTGGGCTTGTGCGTACAACCGAACTCGGCTACTGCGTTCACCCGCACATCCGTATATGGCGGCACACCCGGATACATGCCACCGGAGTTCTTCGCGGGAGGATTCCGCCATGCAGATGCCTCAGATGACATCTACATGTTAGGCAAGACGTTTTTTGTACTGCTCAGCGGCTTAGACACACCAGACTTGACGCCGGGGCTCCTTCCGCCCCCGCTTTTTGTGGTCATTGAGCGCGCCTGCGCCCCGGACAAAGCACGCCGCTACCCATCGCTTTCCGCCTTGCGCCAAAGTCTAACTCTGGCCTTTAGCGTAATCCTTGGGCGAGCCAATGGCTCCGGCGGAGTGTTGGGAACACAGCAGGCAATCATCGATCGATGGCAGTCCACGAACCAAACTGACTTACTTGAACTGGGGCAGTTCATTGACGAGTTGGCCATGCTCTCACCCAGCGAACGCCACCGGGTATGCATAGACATGCCCTCCGACTTGTTCTATGCGATTGCCGAAGCGCCGTTACCCCCTGGACGGTTGGCAAGCTTCATTCAGGGCTATCTTGAAATGTCGCAGCACGCAGAGTACGGTTGGAGCTTTGCCGAAACAGTCGCCGACAACATGTCCATCTTGTTTCACTCTCAGCATGTCTTTGAGTCAGACAAGGCAGACGCGCTGAAAGCCGCAATCATCGCCGCCGATCGGCAGAATCGCTTCGCTGCCATGGACACCTGCAAGGCCATGATTGCTTCGGTCCAGGACAGCGGTCTTGCTCACCGAGTGTATGAACTCATGTTGGAGCATCCCAGCTACTTCATGGAAAAAATGGACCCCTTGACTTGCCGATCCCCTGCTGTGCGGCAAGCCATCGCGATCCTCAAGGCCAATGCCGAAGCGGTCCAGCAGCAATCAACGATGGGCAACCCCTTCCCCTCGTAAAACATTTTTGATCGGCATAAAGCGATCAGATCAGCGGCAACACGACTAGATCCGTCTATTGATCGCTTGCTAAGCGTCCATATCCGTTGATAGGTTCGACGAGGTATGTGGCTACCTTCAGCAGCGGATCAGCAAGACAAGTCTGGCCAAGCTGAACACCAGCAAAGGCAGACCTTCATTTTCAAGCTACGCCGACCACCTCAGGAAGAACGCCTGACGCGCTGCGTGCCACCCATCGGAGAAACCTCTTCGACAGCTTTCTGATCAGTCCGCGATGGACGGCCCGAACAAATCGTTGGTGATCTGTTCCCCGCGACCTACCTCCTCCCCTTGCTGATCACCGCCTGAGCGAGACGCCACGATGGAAACGATGTGCCCGCTCTGAATGAGCAAGCCATCGTATGCAAGCACCCTCAGTCGATTGATCCTCTTGGTGCCCTTGGGGAACTGGATCAGATCGTCGTACAGCCTGGGGTGATCGGCACGCGCCAATTCAAACACCAGCCGTATCGGTTCCCCACTGACCTTGGCGTTGGCATTCATGGCTTGCTCCCCGACGGCGTCGCACCTTGATCAGCCCGTGGCGCGGCCATCACCGTTCGCGCATAGTTCTGCCCTGCCAGTTGAAAGCCCCGCACATTGGCAAACATGGGTTCCTTGACCTCATGGATCTTGTGATTCGGGAACGCAGCCTTCACCGCCTTCTTGAACAGGAAGGCACCGCCGCCAACCAGGATGATGTTCTGCAAGCTATGTGGCGATTCAATGTACTGCTTCATCGCCGACACAGCCTGCTGCGCCACCGCCTCAGCCATGGGCATGAACCTGGTGATGTCGTAGGACTTCTGAAAAATCACAGGCTGCTTGCCCGTTCGCAAGGCCAGATCGATGGCATCAAGGTCGCGATAGGGGCTGCCGATGTCCTTGGTGATCTCGGCGGCGATCAGCCGCAGCACATCCGACATGCCACGGTTGAACGAGTGGCTTTGCTTTTGAACCTGCCTCATGCCCCTGGCCACCAACCAGTCGAAGGTTCGTGAGCCAGGGTCGATGATCAAGCTCTGCTCGTTGCCGATGGTGGCCATCTTCTTGTGCACCGATGCGTAATGCGCCAGTGCTCCCTGAGGCTGCGCAACAGCGAGTGCCTTGACGACAGACACTGTCTTGCCACCCCCAACGTCATGCGTTCCCGTCATCGCCTTCTCCAGCGCCGCCTTCTTGAGGTGCAGCAGAGCCACAGGCAGGCCCACCACCAGGAGGTCGATGCGACTTTGCTTCATGAGATGCAGGGCGCCTCTAAGCAAGGCCATGTACTCGGGCGTGTCGGTGTACTCGTCGTGCAATTGGGTTGCACGCACGGAATCGGCCACCAGGTGGACATCGGGCCCGACCTCGTAGAACAAGTGTCCGATGGGGATGGACACGGTTTTGCGCCGTTCGGATGCCGACCAGGCCTGAGTCTCGCTGGCGCTCGGGTAGGCAATGGAAGGAAAGCTGGCGCAGCGGATATCGGTGCCCTCCGTGCCAACGACGTATTTGGTGTTGCCTGATCCGACATCCACCGCTCTGACGATCAAATCCATGATGAGCCTCCAAGGCGTGGGTTCATGAGCGATCAGCATCAGCAAGCTGACACGATCCCGCCACGGCAAACCCCGACTCAGAACACATGATTTCGGCATCGGTGCAGATTCACTGTCAGCCTGCATGCGCCGCAATGACATTGGCCTGTTGCCGAACCTTCGCGCTCTGGGTTCTGGGGTCGCGTGTGTGATCACGTTCTCATTCGAATGACACTCGTCAACCCCTCTCGCCGCGCCCGAGGCCGGCGCCATCGAGGTCCATCTCAGCCCATCGAGAACCTGTGCTGGGAACCAGAGGCAGGATTTTTTGATGTCAAGCCCACTAGCTGTTTGGTGCTTGTGCCTTATCAGTAAATAAGCACGGCTCAAGGGCATGTTGCGCGCCCCAGGTTCGCCACGCGCAATCCTCCAGCAATGCGAGCCATTGCGGCGGCGCTCCTTGACCGAATTCCTCCTGGCGAGTCCACTACAGATTCCCGAGAGCCGTCCTGGCTCTGCTCCTGATGGAGCAAAAGGCGTCGCAGTCGTTACCTGCCCTCCAAGCTCCGGTCCTTGAACCGGAATTCGCCATCGCCCCTGAGGCGGTGGCCCCGAGGTCTTCTTCGCAGTGCATGCACCGATGGCCCTGCCAACTCCCTGAGTTGGGCGTTCCTGAAACGCGCCACGGTCTTCGAGCACGCTGTCGGCACCCGATGCCGAACCGCTGTTCCCGCCATCCCTTGAGCACGCGCTTCGGCGCACCGCACGGTTGTGTTTGTCTCTTTAGGCTCCCCGTGCGACCCCGCTCATGAACTCGGCACCTCCCTGGACTTTCGGTCAGGGGTGGACCCATGCGAGTGGATGGCGCTCCGAATCCAGAACTGATCCACCACATACGCGAGAGGCCAGACCTCCGCGCCGATGCCGCCCTTGCCCCTGAGGCAAACCGGCATCACCAACCCCATGGCTGCAGAAATGCACAACTGGGACGGATCACCCGTTTCGTTTTTAAGAAAGACCGAGTTGACCGGTGTCGATGCATCCAAGCAAGCACACCGACCGACAAACCTTTGGGTAGGCGCCGCACCTGTCGTGGTCGCGTGCGGCGCTGAATTCTTGACCACGAACCGATGGGGCGACGGAATCCGTGCCATTGGCGATCTCCATGAGATTCCACCTTCACTCACGACCAACCCGCTGTTCGGGCGGCGGGCCCTTGACCATGGGCACACATCATGTCTGACTCATCCACCTCTCGATCCTCAAAGCGCCGGGTTCAGGAGACATCCAGCCCTGGGCGCTCAAGCCAGCACCAACCCGCACGCCGTCAAAGTTGGGCAGGCAAGTCGCCCCAGGACATCCTGGCCCACTACCCCACAGGCAAGACGCCTCCGCTCAAGGTGCTGGAGGTGTTGATCGAACTGTTCAACACCCTGCATACCTCGATGGCCAAAACCGTCTCACACAAGACAAGGCAGGAGCGCGCCCAGTTCCTTCGCCGATTCTTTCGAGACTTGAAGACGAAGGCCGGGTTCAAGACGGTGCCTGACCCACGCAACCTGGGGCAAAAGCACCTCCGGGCCATGGTGCAGGTCTGGCAGCGAGAGCACCTAGCCCCGGCGACGATCCAGACCTACCTGAGCTTTCTGCGTGGGTTGGCCATGTGGATGGGCAAGCATGGCTTCGTGCGATCACCAGACCACTATGGTTTGAGCATTGACGAATACCAGCGCCATGAGTACGCCAGCCGAGACAAGGGTTGGTCGACACAAGGGGTGGACATCGACACCGTGATCACCCAGGTCTGTGACCACGACCGCTTTGTGGGAGCCTCGTTGCGGCTGATCCGCGCCATGGGGCTGCGGCGCAAGGAATCGGTGCTCTTTCGGCCATTTGAGAGCATCGTGCCCTTCGAGTCCACGGGCCTGCCGCCCGAGGACAAGTTGGCGGATCGGTACGCCAAGATCAAGGGCAAGGGAGGCCGGGTGCGCCACATCCCGCTGGACAGCTCTGCGCGACTCGCCGCCGTGACATTCGCGCAGGGCGTGGTCAGCAGCCAGGATGCCCACATGGGCAACCCAGCCCATGACCTGCGCAAGAACCTCAGGCATTTTGACTACGTGTTGACCAAGTTCGGCATCACCGTGCGCGAACGGGGAGTGACCGCACATGGCCTGCGCCATGAGGCGCTGATCTCGCACTATGAGGCCCTGGCCGGGACCGCGCCCCCAGTGCGGGGCGGGCAGGTGGTGCCGCCGGAGCTGGACCGTCGGGCCCGGCAATCCGTGTCGAGGTTAGCCGGGCACGCGCGCATACGGGCTTCGGGGGCCTACCTTGGTGCGGTGCAGGTGCAGCGCCATCCAGGATCACGTGATGTGGATGGCATGAGCGACGCACCGCCAGAGCGGTCGTCGTGACAAACGCCAACGGCGCAGAGCCCTTGTCTGCGCCGGGTTGGTGGGAAAAGCTCTGTGAGCCTCAGGCCGCTGACTCCGCGAGTTCATCGACCTCAGAATGGGAATCGTCCAGGCTGGCCGTCTCGACTTCGCCTGTCGCCGCAACCGAGGCAGCTTGCCCCCTCAGGCATGACGGCAACCAACCCGACCCAACCAAGGCCAACTCGGCGGCCACCACGGCGGCATCCTTCTTCATACCTGCCAGCGGCGCTGCCGCGTTGATGTCCACCGCCTCTGTGACCACGTCCACCACGCGGCTCTTGGACACATGGTTCAGGTAGGAAGGGCCGTTGGCGGTCCACCAGCGGCGCATGTCCAGGCCCAAGGCCTGTGCCAGCACATCGGTGCGTTGGGTCGGTGACTCCACGCCCTGAATGCCTGTGACTGAGCACGCCACCGCCACGGTCAGCAGTTGGAGCACTGTGGCTTGGTCTTGCGCCAGCAACCACGGGAACACGGCATCCAGATCTTGGGGCAGCTTCTGCGCCCAGGCGCTGCGCTCGGCCTCCATGCGCAGCCATGCCGGGCTGGCCTCGATGTCATCGGCAGCAGATTGCAGCGCAGACTGGCTGTCCGTGACCGAGACATCCAGCACCTGTGGCTGCTGGTGGTAGCGATAGTCGCGGCTCAAGAACAGCTTCTGCGCCAACTGGGCCGTGAGCGCCACCAAGGCCACGTCCGGGCGGGCAATCAACTCAGCCTGTACGGCGGCGACCCGGTGTGCCGTCAGGCGGCGCATCAGCTTGTCAGAGTGAACCGGTCGAGCCTTGGCCGGTGGGCCGGACAGCATGTCACCTTGCCCACCGCACTCGCCTGTCTGCCCTGTGCCCTGGGTCAGGACATGGGCCATGGCGCTGCGGTCCTCCGGGCGGATCAGGCCACATTTCACCGTGGCCGCGCCGTTGTGCCCCACGTGGACCACGCACCCGGCCTGCGCCATCAGGTCGGCGGGCCACACGCTCAGTTCATCGTCGATGGCCTTGAGCCGCAATTGCAAGGCTGCTTGCTCGCTTTCAAGCTCCTGGTACACCGCGCCATCACCCTGATCGGCGTCATCGTCGTCCATGTCATCCAGCGCATCCAGACGCTGTTGAACGGCCTGCATCGCGGCCTCCAGTTCCGCCAGCGCAGTGGCCTCGTGCTCGGTGGGTTCGCGTCGCACTTTGCGCAACTCGACGTGGCCGTTGTACTCGTCACGGTCATAGCGCACTCGAACGTCCACCCACTTCCAGCCCTCGGCACGCACCTGCTTGGCCTTCTTGTTGAGCTTCTCCATGGCCAGACGTTCCAGCAATGGCGCGTCCAGCAAGTAAGCCTTCTTGTCGTCGTCGCTGAACAGGTCACGGCGCGTGGCCCCACCGGCCTTCTCGTATGCCTTGAGCGTCACGTACTTCGCCACCGGGTCACGGTCGGACTCGATGTCGCCCTGCGTCAGCAACTGACGCAAGTAGTCGGGGCGGCGGTTCCATTGGGGCAAGCCAGCCCAGGCCTGTTCCTGCTTTTCGTGGTCATCGACCGACGCCAGCACCATCAGGCATTCCAGGCTGATGTCATCCGCCCGGAACTCGTCCATCAGCTTGGGCGACACGCTTGCCAGCTTCATGCGGCGCTTGACCACCAAGGGTGTGACGCCAAAGGCCGCTGCCACCGTCTCGACGGACTTGCCCTCGCCCAACAGGCGAGAGAAAGCAAGGTACTCGTCGGCGGCATGCATGGGCACGTGAAAGATGTTCTCGGACAGGCTGGCCATCAGCGCCTTGTCAGCAGGCACGATGAGGATGGGCACAGGGTAGTTGTCGGGGATATCGCCGTTGCTCATCAGCAAGTTCAGCGACTCCAGGCGACGGCCACCGGCGCACACTTCAAACAGGCCACGCGGGCCCTTGATGACGATCAGGTTCTGCAACACGCCGCAGTCCAGGATGGACGCGGCCAACTCGGCGATGCTCATCTTGCTGGTGCTGCCGCCTGGGCGCACCTGATGGTCTGCCGACAGCACCAGCTTGTTCAAGGGGGCTGTGGTGCGGGGGGATGCCGCGATCACGGCATCGATCTCTGCCTTGGTGAATTTCATGAGGGGCTCCTGCACGGTTGAGGGACATGCCTTGTGCGCGTCCATGCATTCAGAATCTCATCCGCCCCTCTGAAATCAAGGTCGTGGACATGGCCGTCCACAGGCCCTCAATCCACTCCACCCATCGATCCACAAGGAACTTTGTGGCCGCAACCCTTCCTTGAAGCGCTGTACCATTTCCACTGTTTCGGTCTGGTTGCCACGCGCGCAGATCACCCACCCTTGATCGGTCAGGACACGCTGTAAGTACGCGCCGATATTCACCGACGAGGTCTTTCGTTGAACGCATCGGCTACCGCTCCGCTTTCTGTCCTGCGCTTCTGGCGTGACCTGGAAGTCTTCAACATCCCCACCGCACCATCGGCCAAGGACAGCAGCGACCAGGTCAAGATCGTCACGCTCAGGCGCGGCGATGTCCTGCCTTGGCAACACCCTCACTTTCAGCCAACACAAGAGCATGGCTACGTCCATGTCGTCTATGTGGGCGTGGCCGACACGGAGGACCTCTCCCGGTTGATGCTGCAATCGGTGTTCCCCGAGGAAGACCTCAGCGAGCGCGAACGCCAGCGCGCAACCGGAAACGGCTGGCTTGCTGCCTTCGTCGCCAACGAAGATGGCCACCCCAAGCTCGACAGCTACCTGCCTGCCAGCTTTGCACACGGGGTCGATGCGCTGTGGCATTCCGAGCCGCTGGAGAACGTCAACGCCCGACTGGCACGTGCCACCGATGAGTTCGGTCAACGACGCCACCACCTTCGGCCCGTCGCCACCGACGCGCAGCAAACACCGACCACTGGCCAGCCGGACACCCCACCAGCGCCAAACCCCTTGACCTGGGGCGATCTGGACGAAGAGTTGCGCGCCGTGTGCAAGCTGCTGGGCCCAGGGGCCGATGCGGCTGGTCTGGACTGGCGTGTGGTGGTTCGGGTGTCACGGGTCAAGCGCCGTTTCCTCGACGACAGCCTCAACGCCGCCATCGACTACCTGAACTCCTTCTACCTGGATGACCTCAACCGCCTGATCACTCAGGGGGGCAAGAACAAGCCTTTTGGCAAAGCCCTGAGCACTTTTCTGGGCGCGCCCATAGCACCCGAACAACGCATCGACATCCTGAACGACCACGCGGCCATGGGTGAACTGGTGAGCGTGGCCCGCTTGCCCAGCGCTCGTTGGCCAGCCTCACCAGAGGCCCCGCTGGTGCTGGCTCAGCAGGCCGCGGTGGCCCAGGTGCTCAGCACCTTGGGACGCGATGGCGGCACGCTGGGCATCAACGGCCCACCGGGCACGGGCAAGACCACCTTGCTGTGCGACGTGATCGCCGAGGTGGTCACAGAGCGCGCACGCAAGATCGCCGCGCTCAGCCGCCCCATCGAGCTGTTCGAAGACAGCGTGAGCGTGGCGGGCAGGAATTTCTTCCCCCTCAAGGCCAAGGTGGTGGGCGGCTCGTCCATCGTTGTGACCAGCACCAACAACAACGCGGTCAAGAACATCACGCAAGAGCTGCCTGCACGCGAGAAGGTGCACAGCGACTTTGCCTCGGCCACCTACTTTGACGAGGTGATCCGAGAGGTGTTCGCGGCCCAGAAGGTGGTGGACGACGACAAGCAACCCATCGACTGCTGGGGCCTGGTGGCTGCCGCATTGGGCAACGCCGGGAACCGCCGATCTTTCGCCCGGGGATTTTTTCGGGACGAAGCGCGTCAGGCACCCAACACCGAGACGTCATCGCCCGGCAATGCACAAGTAGACGATGCCCCAGGTGCGGCCGCTCAAGCTAGCACGCCTGCGCCCGCCGATCCGTTGCCACCGTCGATCAAACAACTGCTGGAAGCGGCCAGCAACGACTACACGCGCTATCAGGGCGAATGGCATGCGGCCAAGAAGTCCTTCCTGGCGCTGCTGGATGACTTCGATGCCCGCCGTGGCGTCTTGCTTCAAGCTGAAAAAGCGGCTCAGCGGATCGATGCCTGCCAACTGCGGGTCAATGCCCAGCGTGATGCCGTGCAGGCCCTGGCCGAAGCCATCGACCAAGCCAGCCGCCACCTCAAACAGCTTCAGGACAACAAGGCCATCCAGCATGCCTTGGTCGATTCCCGCCGGGCCACGCTCGACCAGGCGCGTTCACAATGCCTGCCCAAGCTTTGGGACAAGCTGTGCGCTTTGTTTGGGCAGGACACCGAACGCATGAAGACGCTGCGCGCCACGCTGGTCGAGCCCACGCTGGCCTTCGCACAATCCACCGAAGCGCTGGCCCAACTGGCGCAGGATGGCGCCATGGCCGAGGCACGGCTTGAGCAACAGCGCGAGGCGCACCGCACCCAGGTCTTGACACTACAGGGTTCCGAGCGCGAACTGCAAGGCCACCAACGTGCGCTGAAAGCCGGACACGACGCCGGGGCGCGGCACTTCCCCAACGCCAGTTTCTGGCAACTGCCCGCCGATCAGCGCCATCGCGCGTCGGTGGCGGTCAGCCCCGCGCTGGACGCACTGCGGGCTCGCATCTTCCTGCAAGCCATGGAGCTGCACCGACTGACAGTGCTGGCCAACGCAGGCAAGTTCATCGGCAACCTGCGCGCCGTCAACGGCATGCTCACCGGTTCGCTGAAAGACAAGCTGTCCTTGGAGCAGCGCCCCCTGTTGTGGGACGCCTTCTTCTTCATCGTGCCGGTGGTCTCGACCACCCTCGCCTCATTCGACCGCCTGTTCGCTGGCATGGGTCAGGACAGCCTGGGCTGGCTGCTGATCGATGAGGCAGGACAAGCCACCCCGCAATCTGCAGCAGGTGCCATCTGGCGCAGTCAGCGGGCAGTGCTCGTGGGCGATCCCTTGCAGATCGAACCCGTGTTCACCGTGCCCCTGATGCTGGTCGAAGAGTTCCGCCGCCGCCACGCCGTGGACCCCTTGTGGTCACCCAATGACGAATCGGTTCAGACCCTGGCCGACCGTGTCACCCGGCATGGCTCCTGGGTCGCATCCCAAGTCACGGGCACCGTCGTAGATTCGGAGAAGGCTCAGCCCATTTGGACAGGCATGCCCTTGCGCACGCACCGTCGCTGCGACGATCCCATGTTCAACGTGGCCAACCGCATCGCCTACGCCGAACAGATGGTGCATGGCCGTGTGGACGATCAAGGCCAGCCTGAGAAAACGAAGTTCACCTGCGTGCTTGGTGACAGCGCCTGGCTGGACGTTCGCGCCACCCGCGCCAGCCATCCGGTCGTCGAAGACGAACTCCATGTCCTGGTGAACTGCCTGCGCCAACTTCAACAGCAACCGGCGTTCACACCTGCCAGGAAGGCCGGAGGCAAGGACAAGGCCGCCAAGGTGTTCGTGATCTCGCCGTTTCGCAAGGTCAAGAACGCCTGCATCAAGCGGATCAAGGATGCAGGGTTGGGCCAGATCGAATGCGGAACCGTGCACACCTTCCAGGGCAAGGAAGCAGAAATCGTGTTCCTGGTGCTGGGCACGGCCCCTGGTCAGGCCGGGTCAGGAGCGCGTGCCTGGGCCTCGGGCAAGCCCAACCTGCTGAACGTGGCCATCACGCGGGCCAAGCATCGCCTGTATGTGATCGGGGATGCCTCGCAATGGGGTGGACTCAACCACTTTGACCAATTGGCCGAAGACATGCCTGCCCGACAAACCCCATCAACGCCCCGGTCGTTTGACGCCATTGCTCATGAAGCCCGCCTCTAGATGTTCAAAGCGTGTCCATGTGTCTTTCTTGAGGAAGGACACCGTCGCATCGTCATCCAGCCCTTGGCGAAAATTCATTTCCTCCTGAATGATCGCATCGGCAATGGCGATGCACCACTCAGGCGCGTACTGGGTTTCGTCTAGAAGAACGTTGTCTTGGCGCCCGGAATTCACCGCCAAGCAGGCTTTGTCCCACCAACGAATCACCCTGAGCAGCTCGTCCTTCAGACCAGGCTTCTCTGGGAGTTTCCCAGCTATGCACGATGTGCTGAGGGCATCAATGGCTGAGCGACGAGCGAGTTGCTTCAGCCGGTCCTCCTCATGATGCGCTTCACACAAGCCTCCCAGGAACGGAGCCTCCTCACAGCCCCATCGTCTGCAGGTCAGCGTTTTCTTTCTTCCCACGTTGTACCTTTCGTGTTGACACCAGTTGCGTCAGCTGCGCAATCCAAACACATCATTCGCAGCAAACAACAATGTCGGTCCCGGGCACCATGCCGCCTGGTCATCCGACGGCAGTTCATGGGGAAACGGCACCATGTTGAGTTCGTAGAGGTGCAGCATGCCTTCTATGGGCATGTAACTGCCATCCAGCTTTGAACACGTTGGGCAAGCATGGCGTGAGCCGACGGCATGCACGTCATGGTTCTTCAACATCCTGGATCGCCGCAACACCTCATAGTTGCGACTGAGGGCCCGAACGAAGCCGCCGACAGCTAAGTTGTCGCAAACCCCCATGAGCGCGTCCAATCCTTCGTTGGCGACCCGATAGTCAGGTGATGACGCCATGAACAGTGCGTCCACAATAGGCATACAGCCCAAGGTAAGACCTGCCAAATCCGGCATGAAGCTCACTTCACTGAGGGTTGGCAAAAAGCGGTTGAAATCGGGGGCACTCATGTGATACCCATTGAGCTCGATATCCCGTTCCTGCGCGATCAAGCGGTTGGCAGCATCGACCCGGTCTTGCTCCATCTGGAAAGGGGACCGTCCTGCCTGACGCGCCTGGACGATCTGAGCCAGCGTCTCCGCCTCCACCTTGTCCATCAGACGTTTGTAATCAGGCTCGGTCAGGGTCAGATACGCGCCGACAAGTCCATTGATCTCAGTCCTGATCTTTTGCTTGTACCGCTCTTCCTCAGGTGTCAGATGCATATGCCTTGTCCACAGTCCGCGTCAATCGCTGACGCTGAAGTTGATGGCGCTGATCGGGATCCGAGCGTGCAGGCATTCTGGATCTGTCAGCCACTGTGGCAACAAGGACAGCTCAAGATGGATGGGGATGGAGGCATCTTCCATGGTCCCCTTTGTCAGGGCATGGACCAGCGCCTGGCGATCACGGGAAGACAGGTGAAAGTTGAGCATCGCGCCATCGGATCGATGGCGAACGTAGATTTCAATACCGCTCATGTTCGGCGCCTACACACACGTAGGTGTTGATTGTGCCCACGGTGCAGGACAGGTGTCATTCACCCTGGCGGGCAAATTTATCCACAGAAACTGGGGATAACTTACCGCATTGGAGGGCAATTGTCCGCCTGCCCATAGCAGAAACCTCGGGCTGCTCCTTTTTGGGGCAACCCTTGCCAAGGGCTCAACGCGCCCAACCCAGATCACGAAGCACAAACCCAAGGGCCTCGATAGCGAAGGCACCATCGGCGTCCGTGACGTCGCGGGTGCCCAGACGCTGCTGCTCATTGGACTTGCCCCTGGGGTGGAGCTTGCAGACGACATCTGCTGCTGCACGAAACAGCTTTGATTCCGGTGGCAGCTTCGCAATCAACGCGCCAAGGTCCTTTTCAATGACCTTCGCATCCTCCCCGGCATCCAGATGAAGGTGCGCGGACAAGATCACGCCCATCGCATCTCGGCAGAGGTCCACCACAGTGATGCCACTAGATCGATGCGCGCCGTCTACCACCTTGATGACGGCGGCGCTCACACGCTCTCTCGCTGCTGACGGAATGGCATCCAAGACCAGATCGGGCAGAAAACCGAGGTTCGAGCGGGCACGCATTGTCACCACATCCTCGTCGTTGCCCGACCGCTCGACTGAGACGATGTTCCAGACTGTGACTGCCGCCCCCGCACCTAGAACGACCAGCGTGCGTGGCGTGGTCACCAATCGCTGACTCACATTGCCCATTGGGCTGAACGAAATGAGCGACTTGGTGAATCGCCCTTCATGGGCTTGGTGACCGACATCCTCGGGCAAGACCGGGTGCTTGTGGACCCACCACTGATCAGGCTGTTGCCGCCCCGCCACCTCGTAGAACCGGCCCCGCCTGATGCGACTGACAGGGTCGAAGTAATCTTCCCTGAAGACGCACATGGCGCTGCGAAGAGCACCGCTGCAGGGCACTTTGCGCCAGTCGGCCTCAGCCTGAACGAAGGTGGCAACAGAAACCATCGGGGCTGGTGAGACGCCATGTCCGTGGTTGGACAAGCCTTCGTACATCAGCCAGGTGTTGGGGTCGAACGCAATCATGTGTTGGCGATTGAAGAAAGTTGCTCAGCAGGCCATTGAGCCCAGGAAAGACGAGACAAATGCATGAACCTACCGCCCTTCAGGCGCGCTCCCTGACCGACATGAGCGTGCGCACCAACAGAAAGTCCTCAGGGGCATCAATGAGCAGCTCGCCGTCGGTCGCCACATGTACCTCTGCAACCCGCGCGTGAGAAAGCATGCCCTTGGCAATCGGGCGACGTGCAAATGGGTTGTGCAGCACGTAGGCGCCGTCGAGCAAGTGCTCCTCGTAAGCAGCCTTCAACGTGGCCTTGATCCTGGGCTTGATGTCATCGCCATTGGGGTGATAGGTGGTGTAGACCGTCTTTGCCAACGGGTTGTCCGCCAACGCACGCACTTTCCCCCAGGTAGCCAGGGAGCTGTACACGACAGCGGAGACTTCAGCATATTGGTCGTCGCAGAACAAGCCGAGCGGGATGTCAACGGTTTCCGACTTCGCAGCAGAACTGACGTTGTAGCTGACAACACGACGCGCTCCTCTCGGCGTTGCACTTTCATCGTGGTACAGACCATAGAGTGCAGCAAAGATTGGACGACTGGCCGCGAAGTGCGCAAGCGGGCGATCAAAAGCGCCAATGCCGATGACAAAAGGCTTGTCAGCGACATGGGGCAAGGTCGAGTAGTAATTGCGATAGCGCCTGACTTTGGCATTGAAGCTATTACAAATCCGCAAAGCCGCCTCTCTGTTGAACTCAGTGAAATCGTCTGGAATGTCTGCGATCGAATATCCGATGGGGGCCTTCCCGCCTTTAGCTGGCGCGGCAATGGCCGCCTCGACGCACAACGGCATCGGTTCACCAACCACAAAATCGGGAGAGGCAAAGGACATATCGGGGGACAGCCCCCAGCCCCTCAAAGCGGCATTGAGATACAACTCCCAAAGACCTGACTCAAAAGTCATCTGAAATTCCTGTACGAACTTCCCGTCGCGGTCTTCAAATCCTCTAGCCCAAGCATTGAGCACGGCACGCTCAGGCGCGTACTGTTCGTCCAGCAGCATCCTGAAAACCTGATGCTGCCGGGCCGTTTCCACTTGCGGGGTGAACAGATCGAATGTCATTGTTCCCTTTGGCCTACTGCAATTGCTTGATCAACAGCTCCCAGAAGAACTCAGCGAGTCCCTCGTGAGAAAGCTTGTCATCCCTTCCCCTGTGCATCGCCATGCCCAAAGGTTTGAAGTACATGGCCTGATCGTCCTTGTCCACAGACACCATCTCGTTGTAACTGCCTGCCGGTGCAGAAGGATCTGACGAATAGGTGATCCCACCGCTGCGGAACCCCAAAGCACCAAGACGGATACCGCACTGGCTAACTTTCTTGCCGTCACGGTAGATCACGCCACTGAACGCATTGGCGTCTATCCGACGAAAGACGCCTTCGACGCCCGTCGTTCTGGCTTGCAATTCAGCCAGAGATCCTTCAAAAAAACGCGCCAGGTAATCAAATGCGGCATGCAGGAATTCATCCTGGTCACGCTCGGTGAACTCCTTGCGCATGCGCAGGTTGCTGGATCGAGGCAGCGACACCTGTTCTGCTCGAACAGGGCTGGCCACTGCAGGCGGCTGAGCCCTGCTGACGGTACCCGCGTCATGAGCACGCCCGCCCAGTTGCGTCACAACAGCCCGGATACTGCGCGCCACGTCGGTGTAAGCCTCGTCGTGGTTGGCCCACATGGTGATGGCCTTGCCATCCTTGGGTACCGCCATCAAGCCACTGAGGGGCGGTTGCTGCCAATCGCAAGGCCGAACGATCACCGGAATGACTTGCGCTTCCCCCCTGCTCTGGCGCTCCAGCGCACGCGCCATTTCAATGGAATAGCAGTAGCGCGAGGACAAAAAACTCGCACTCACCAGCAGCAAGATCACATCCGCCTGGTTCAACTGATCGTCAATGACCTGGTTGAGGTCGGCGCCCGCCAGGATACGACGGTCATGCCAGGATTCGATCAGCCCCTCATGTCGGAGCAACGCCAGGTGCTTCTCCAGTTGGTCCCGGTATGCCTCATCGTCATGCGAATAGGAAAAGAAAACCTTGGCCATGCGTGTCTGTGGATTCGTTGAAGTTTGGGGCAGGGTTTGCCCCTTGCTGGCACTCGCGCACAACGAGTGCCAAACACTATATCTAGTTATTCTCGCGCACTCAAGCACTACGGGTAGTGCCCACCACAGAGGCCACTCGCTGACTCGTGCGGACGCCGAGCAGTTTCATCGGTGAAAATACGTGACCATGAACGAATCAAAAACCTTGGCAGACATCGGCAAAATTGGTGGGATAGATTGGCGACGCCAATTACCTGACACCTTGGTGCAGTCCATGATGAAGGCCTCCGACGTCACTGCGGGCTGGCGCAAGCATCTGGACGCGCTAGGGTCGGCGGCGGACCTCCAACGCATCTTGCGTCAGCACGAAGGGCTCAGCGCGCATGCTGCGGCGATCCGCGCAGCGCAACTGAGTCAGCAGCAGATGCTGGGCAAACAATACGCGGACATCCTTGCCAAGGCCGCTCCTTTCACAGGAAACGCGGCGTTGTTTGGCGATCTTCAACGGCAAGTTGACGCCGCTTCCAGCAGCGTTTCAGTTGAGTTAATGCGCATGGTTGACGACATGTCCAGGGGCACCGCATTGAAGGCGGCAATGGACATGGCCAAGGCTTGGCAAGATCCATTCGAAGACATCCGAAAGAGCCTGCTGGGATATCAAGCGCCGTTTCAAAGACTGACTGAAAAGGCGCTCATCGATTCCATCGCCAAGTCGGGCTTTCACGCCAGCCTCAAGAGCACCGATTTCAGCGCCGTTTGGCAAGAGTTAGACGCCAAGCTCAAGGCGCAAGCATCCTTGACAATGCGGACCATCGCTCACGAGGCTGCCGAACAACCGACCCCAGAAGCTGCTCTTCAACAAATCCTGGCAGCCATTGCCCAGACAAGCGAGCCCAAGCTGCAGAAGGTGCTGTGGCTCATCGTTGTTCCCATGGTGTTTCTGCTGCTCAATGCGTTCTTGGCGCCTATCGGCGACTTCTACGTCAAGAGGTTGCTGGAAGAAAAGCCTCGCCAAGAGGCGCACAAAGCGGTCAAGCAAGCTGCGTCGGATACCGTGGGAGACCTGAGGCTCTTGAGCGACCACCGCTACGTTGCCACGCAATCCCTGATGGTTCGCTCAAGTGCGTCGGCCCGATCACCAGTCATAGGTCAGCTCCACTTTGGCCAGGCCGTGCATGTTCTACAGAAAAACAAGGACTTCACGCTCGTTTCGTGGACCAGCCCTGACCACACATCCGTCATTCGAGGTTGGGTTTTTTCTCGGTATTTGAAGCGCTTTGACTGAGCTGCGCCTCAGCAAAAAACTGTCGCCCATGCTCAATCAATCCACCTAGGTCGCAGTTGCTTGCTCATACCAATCTTGAGCACCAATCGGCCACGGCAAAGCGATGCCATTTGCCAAGCCTTGTTGATGGCGCTTCCTGTCACCTTGGCTGCATAGATTGAGAAAAATACAGGGGGAATCCATACTGCAGCGGCTACCTGTGGACATCGCGTTCACGCAGCCTTCAATGGAGATTTAGGTCTCCCTGAAGTCCAGCCATGCTGGCGTCGCAGTCGTGACCTGCCTTGTAGAAGCTGAACCTCGGTTCAGCTTGGCCATGTCAATGGCCTTGTGCCTCGTTCAGCACTCATGCTGAACACCGTGTCATCGGCGCACCTCACCGTGCCGCCGCCGAGCCGCTTCAACCGCCAAGGTTGAAGCATCCCAAGTTGGGGAACCACCATGTTCCCCATCGGGACGAGGCGTTCCCCTTCACACCCTGAAGGAGAACGTCATGAACGCATGCCCTCATGCGACAAGGGAAACGCGCGCCATTTGCGTGCTGTTGGGTGGCTCCGGGCTTGCCCGCGAGCCTGTGATCCGTCCTGCAGTGCTACCCGCATTGCTGAAGCCTGCGCCGCCTGTCTCGCGACAGGTCGAACAGGTCATGGCTTACCGTGCTGCCGCCTGAACCACTTGACTGTGGTACAGCGTCAGCACATTGACACCGTGGCGATTGACCTCGCCTGCAGTTCGGGTCGAACACGAAATGACGCGCAGACCTCCCCGGTCTCGCCCAACTTGTGTTCACCCGCGTTCGCATCCCATTGAAGTCAAACCCGATTGATCGGGAGCCCTCGACTTCATGGGATGTGAACCGTCTTTCATGTGCCTCAGCCATTCGGCTGTGCTGCACTTCCACGCAACCCTTTGGGGAGTCCACCGTCTCCCCGCCGGGATAGGTGTGCCCTCATCCTTTCTGGAGTTCACACCATGAATCATGAAGCGTCTCGCGCTCGCTCCAAACGCACCTGTGTCGAGATTGAAGAGTCCCGTGCCTGGATGGGCTTTTACCGCCGTGTGGGTCAGGACCCCGTCATGGCCGCCGAAGTCATGGCCCAGTTGGAGGCTGATCCGCTGATGAAGCGCAACCACCTGGCCCTGTACCTGTGCTGCAAGCAATCCTTGCGGACACACAAAGCCACAGCCGCACGCAACAGGCGCATCGGTCAGTTCGTGCGTTGGCTGTTCCATGGCGTTTTTGTTGCGCCAGCTTTGGCACTTCGACAAGTGCTGCGCCAAGGCGGCGACATCGCCGTTGAATGCCTGCCACCTACTGCCAACGAACCAGCTGCAACCCAGGTCAAGCGCCTGAAGAAAGCGCCGGAGTTTGCGCAGGCTCAATCGTCTTTTGAGGTCCAAGGTCCTGTGCCCAAGGACGTGCCATCCGCCACGTCGGGCGAGCTGTCAAAGCCCAATGCTGTGCCTCAAACAGCCTGATTCCCCGCACGTCAAGACCACCGCGTCTTGACCGTGCCGGGGCCAGCGCCCTGGCCCTGCCCAGATCGACCCACGCGCCTGCCCACCTGCTGGTGGTGCATGCCGCGTCCTCCCCCATTTCGCCCGAATCTGCCCGAGTGGCAGTGCGGCACACCCACGGAAGGAATTTCCCATGACCACTGCAACCGACGCCTTGTGCGCCATCGAGAAGCGTGCCCACCGGGCCATCGTGCAGGAACTGCGCTTGCTGATCAAGGAAGTGCAGGCCCTTCAGCCTGGCCTGGCAGGTGATGACCGCGCACATGCCCATGCACTGCTGCTGAAGCTGGAGCACCTCCGACAAAGCCAAGTGGTGGACAGCGTCTGCGATCAGCCCCCCATCCGGTTGGCCGCGCAAGGCTGATCCCGACCTGATAGCGACACAACACGCCTGCGGGGCCACGGCCCGAGCGGCGGTGCGCCCCAAGGCTTCCACACAAGGAATCCTCATGACCACGGTCACACTCAACTTGGAGCAAAAGCTCTATGTCATCACGGAGCGATCAGGCCACAGTTGCTTTGGCTTTGACAATGCTCGCGATCATGCCAACCAGATCGCACAGCAACTCGACCAAAGCCACCTGGCCTTTGCGCCAGGCGACTATGCCACGCTGGCGGGCTATCAGAAATACCTGATGGCCACAGCCGCATGGGGCCGCTCCCCACAGAGCCAACGCACCTACTTTGCGCCCGGGACCGATCCTAGAGCGGCCAAGGTGCTGGAGTCCTATCGCCGAACTGGCGAGAAGATCCGCCTGATACTTGGCGACCTCGCCACGGGTGAACCGTGGCTTGATGAGCATGGCGTGGTCGGCCGCATTGGCCGATCTGGCGGCATGCTCAAAATCCCCCTGCTGGTCGAGCCCGGCCAGTCAGGTGGCGGCGCCATCTTGACCGACTGCATCCTGTGCCTGGTGGACTGGCAGACCGGCAACACGCCGTATCGGCATCCAGCCTATCGCGAGGCCAACTTGAGCCTGTCGCCCAATGAAAGCCCGAACCTGCCATGGGCCGTGAGGCGAGGCAGCGATGCCATCGCTTGTTTCGCGGACATCGGCAAGGCCGCTTCCTACCTGGCCTTCATGCGCGGCGCCACCATCGAGCCACGTGTCTTTGCTTGATGAACCGCCAGGCTGCGTGCGCATTGCTACGCCACTGAGCGGCATTGCTGGTACTCGCGGTCGATCAGCCAATGCAGAAACTGGGTGTCCCTGGAGACGCCCCAGTAGTGCGCCTTGCATTGCGCGATGTAGGCATCCAGGTCAGCCAGCGTGCGGATGCCGACTGGCTCCAGATCGGTGATCAGCTTGAAGCGCTCAGTCTCTCGCCGAGTGAGCCGGATGTGGGGGCCAAAACGGATCATGGTCGTGCTCGTTGCATGGATTCGAGTCGCCATCTTGGCGAAATTTCAGGCCCGTGTCACGGCTTTGGCCACCCACTGAAACAAGATTTCTGTACTGAACTTCAGGTGATATTCAGCTATCACCCAGGCGTGCACTCAACAATGACCCGGTTCCATGGGGCCTTGTCCATGGCATGCAGCGATCAAGGCTTGAACGCTTCTGACCATCACGACACACTGCCCACCGCTACATGCATTCCATCGCGGAATGCGCTCCGACCTTGAGTCGGCGTCGCAGTCGTCACCTGCCTCATTGACCGTGCTGACCTCGCGTCAGCACATCCCGAGCGGGAACATCCATCCCCTCGGGACAGGACGTTCCCGCTTTTCCTTTTTGTGAAGGAGAAATCCGTGAATGTCACCCACTTGTCCAGTGCCGAACTGGTCAGCGAGTTACTCGCCGCACCTGTTCGCCAAGCCCCACTCCCTTTGCCATGCGCCTGCGATGCTGCAGCGACGTACCAGGCCTTTGAGCACGCTCCCCCAGAGCTGGCCTACAAACTCAGCGTCGCACGCGAACTGCTGCTGCGCGACATGCGCGCCAAGATGCTGGACGGCCCAGTCATGGCCTCGCCCAAGGTTGTGAAAGACTGGCTGAGCATGTACTGCGCCGGGTTGGAGCACGAGGTGTTCCTGGTGCTTTACCTTGACGCGCAGCAAGTCCTGATAGAGGCCGAAGAGCTGTTCCGGGGCACGCTGACCCAGACTTCGGTTTACCCACGCGAGGTTGTCAAAAGATCCCTGGCCCACAACGCGGCATCCGTTTTGTTGGCCCATAACCACCCGAGCGGTCAATTGTCGCCAAGCAGTGCAGACGAGCTCTTGACCCAGACGCTGAAATCCTCTTTGATGATGGTGGACGTGCGCGTGCTCGACCACTTCATCGTGGGAGGTGACCGCGTCCTGTCTTTTGCGGAACAGGGTTTGCTGTGAAGAGGCCAGCCTACCTGCCTCGCGTGGCACAGCCAAATTCTTGCCAAGAAGGAGTACGCCTTGGATAAGACCATCGTGACCAGGTTGTTGGAACTGGTCGAGCCTCTGGCCGCCTTGTCGATCAGCCACCTGACGGCCACCACACGCCAGAAGCTGGCCAATGACGATTTGTCGGTCAATGTATACCCGAACGACTATGGCGGCTTCGTCTACGTAGGCGCCCCGCCCTACACGGTCCCCGCAGAGAGCGACATGGCCATGATCTTCGAAGCGGCCAGGTTGGCTGGCATCGTCTGGCTCAAGTTCGACAGCGATGCGGCCATCGTGGACGGCCTGCCCATCTTCGAAGACACCGATCCCCTTTGATCCCCCACCGGGCGTCGCGCCATCAGGCCGACGCCCATTTTTTTGCTCCATCCTCGGTCACCCCGTGATCGCGCATCGCATCCAGGTCGATCACGGCGTCGGCCATGGCGGTCAACTCCGGCGTTTGAGACACAAAGAACTCCCGCTGGTAGCCGCCCACGCGCAGCACCTCGCGCTTCATGGCCATGAACATGCGTTTGCGCTCCGGGTCCAGCGCCCCATCGGCTTCGTCCGAAAACAAGGCGTCGTAGCGCCGACCGGCATGCTGTGCCAGGTACAGCGCCACCGCCCGCGTCAGGCACTCGTTGACCCACACGCGCTCCCCTCCGCTCATCAGGCCCAGGCTCTTGCTGTCCCCCGACTCGCCGTCATGCACGACGATGTCAAAGCCCTCGCGTTGCTCGCCCTTGCCTGTCTCCACCAGCGTGAGGATGGACACGGAAAAGCGTGGCCCATAACAGGCCAGCAGCAAGTCATTGGCCAAGCCAGACAAAGCTGGTCCTGCATCGTCAATGGCCAGGGCGATCAGGCCATCGTTGCTCATGCATCGGGCAAACAGGTTCCAACTTCCCAAGCTGTCCTCCGCTCGGGCCATGCGAGACTGCACCTGCACACGCCGATCAGCCAGGGCCCGCGCCTGAGCCATCAATTCAATCCTGGACTGGGCATCGCGCTCGGCGGCCAGGTGGGCTTGCTCTGCGGTGGACAAGGCCAGGCGCTCTTGGGCCTCAGCCTGGGCGGCAGCGGCCAGCATCTGATGGTCAAAGGGCGTTGGCAACCCCTGAAGCACCGCATCCAGGCGATTGAGCGCCTCCCGAAAATGCTGCGCCTGTTGCACCAGCGCCTGCGCGATCCGCTGTCGTGTTGCCTCGATCTGTAGGCGCTCGGCCTGCTCTTCGGTCGTCTCGTTGCCTTGGGTCCGGCCAAGCTCTGCCATCAATGAGGACAGTTCAAGCTCAAGGGTCTGCAAAGCGGTGCGGGCTTGGCTGATCTGGCCTGCCCTGGTCGCCAGCAGCGACAAGCGAGACACCCGTGTTCGAGCCATATCGACCAAGCGTTCGACCCGGGCCAGCGCTTGCGGCGCCTGGGCCAGCTCTTCGTACCGATGGCGGATCAGGGAGAGTTCCTGTTCTGCCAGGGACTTGTCCTGCGCCAGGCGACTGATCTGGCCTTGTGCGCTGGGCATCAGAGACTGGGCTTCATGCGCATCCCCCAGCAGCTTGCATTGCCCTTGCAGATCAGTGCCCGCACAAGGCACCTCACCGACCAGGCCAAAGCGGTGCGCCAACTCCTGGGCCTTCAAAGCCGCCCTGCCTGCCTCCAGTTCGATGCTGGCTAGCTTCTGCACTAGCAGTCGTTCCGTGGCCTGTGCATCCCTCATCGCCTGCACCTGCTGTCGGCACACAACGATCTCCTGTTGCCTGGCACTCAGCACCAGTTCAGCCAGAGGCAGGCGATGTGCCGCACGCTGGACCGTGTCAGCTTCTTCCAGCACGTTCAGGCACTGGCGACGTGATTGCATGAGCGCGCTTTGCCGAGACTGCGCTTGCGTGCGCCTACTGTTGATGCGTTGCGCCAAGCGCTCCAAGCCTTGCAAGGCATCCTGCTCTTGAGCCTTGAGCCCCTCGATGGCTCGCGTGCCGGCAACGATCAACGCCTTGCGCTCCTCAAGCAACTGCGCACGACGCGCCTCGGTGCTCTGTGACTGATCCCGTTGTGCCTGCAAGCGGGCATGGCCAACCCGATGCCCATCCAATGCCTGCTGCGCTTGTTCTCGCTCAATCAAGGTCTGCGCAACTCGGTCGGATGCACCTTGCAAGCGATGCAGTCCCGCATCCAGGCGAGCATGCTCCGCATCTAGGCCGGCCAACTCCTGCCTGATGGACGACAGCCCGGCCTTGATCAGTTTGGCGGTGTCATTGGCCTTTTGCCCCAACGCTCGGATTTCTTCCTGGCCGAGCAAGTCGGACAGCAGGCTCTTGATCTCGGCATTGCGGTAGGTGCTGAGTTGGCGCTTGCCCTGCGCTGAGAACGCGGAGGTGAAGAAGGTATCAGCGCTGCCACAAATGGATTCCACACAGCGGCTGTAGGTCTCGACCTTGCCATCGGACACCAGACCATCGTCGAGACAGACGGGGCGCCATTGGCCCTCATCACTGAGTGCATGCAAATAGGCCTCGGTCTTGCGGCGCCCGTTGAGCCGGATCACCACTTGGGATCGATAGCACCTGCCTTCATGTGACCAGGTCAGATCCTTTTCGTTTTCCGGTAGACAGACATGGTCGTAGTAGGAAAAGCCGCCGGGGCCGCTCAAGGCCGCCCGTGACGGCATCGTCAGATAGGGGTGCATGTTGTCCATCAGCGTGGTCTTGCCCCGCCCATTGGCCCCTGCAATGGCGACGAGTTCAGCGCCATCGGCCAGGCGCTCGAAGTCCAGGGTCAACACGTCTTGCCCCAGGCCATAACGGATGCCCCGAAAGCCTTTGAGGGTGAGTTTCAGTGGTTGCATGGTTGGCTCCAGCGGTTTGCTGAAACCAGTTTCCGACGTGATGTCACGTTGTCAACGTCTGCCTGTCAGTACGGTGAATGCCAGCACTGCAGCGGTTGCTGCCTCTCAATAGGGCGACCGTGCATGACCGCTCTCGATGCCATTGAGGTCATTGAGCAACAGCGCTCAGTGCTGCAGCAATGACTTCAATACAGGTGACAGCGGCCTGCATGGTTGCCATCCCTCTGACCCTCATTCACGGCTAAGTATGGTTCCATATTCTCTTAGAAACGCAAATGTCGCATTCTTTCGGAGAGACACCATGTACCGTTACACCAGAGTGGGCCTGTTGGCCACAGTCATCATCGCCACTGGCGTTACCGCACTCGCGGCCAAGGCCAGTAACGACAACGATGCTAAACACATCCCGCAAGCAGCAGTAACGCTTGGGCAGGCTGTCGCTGCTGCGGAGCAGCATGTACATGGCCGAGCCGTTCGCGCCGAATTCGAGCGGGCTCGTCAGGGCTGGGTATACGACATTGAGGTGATCCAAGGATCCAAAGTCTTTGACATCAAGGTCGATGCAGAGAAGGCAAGCGTCCTCTCTGCAGTAGAGGACCGCGTGGATCGTGACGACGATCACGACAAGCAAGACTGACTAGACCAAGCGGGAGCTCGCTATCGAGCTCCTGGCTTTATGGCACCCCGAATGGAATACTTCAATCACGTGCTGTTCATATGGCTCAACGCTCCGGCACAGCCGGCTGCTTCCGTTCTATTTGGTGCAGTCTTCTTGGCGGAGTGGCTCATTTGGTCGATTCCTATCTACCTCGGGGCGGGCTGGCTCTTAGGCGGCCGGCAGCTGCGCAAATCCGTATTGATTGCAGGCGTGGCGGCGCTGATTAGCCTTGCTATCGCGCAAGCACTTGGGTCATGGTGGCCTCATCCACGTCCATTCATGATTGGACTGGGGCATCAGCTCGTCGCACATGTACCGGATGCCTCATTCCCAAGTGACCATCTGACATTGTGGTGGGCTGTGACTTTGGGATCCATGACGCAGCGATGTACGCGTACCACCGGCTCAGTGATGGCCCTCACAGGGATTGCCATGGCGTGGGCACGTATCTACGTGGGGGTGCACTTTCCATTGGACATGCTCGGGGCGTTTGTCGTCGCGATGGCTGGAGCCTGGCTGAGTTGGTACCTGGCACCCTTTTACATGCCTGCCGCCTATAGCTTGGCGCAACGCGTCCACCTGTATCTGTTCGGAGCGCTGATTCGGCGTGGTTGGGTTCGCGAATAAGTCTGCGACCTATGCCTGTGCTAAGTCGTCTTCATCAGACTGAAAGCATCGCGAATTTATCTGTGGAGAAATTCATGAGCTGCATACCTGCCCAGCCAACCAAGAGCTGGCTGAACAAAGTGCCGGAGGTCACGCTGGCCTTCTGGATCATCAAGATCATGTCCACTACGGTTGGCGAAACCGTGGCTGATTTCCTCGCTGTCAATGCGGGGTGGGGGCAAGGCGCTACCCGTTCAGTCATGGGCGCATTTTTGATTGCCGCATTGGTCATGCAAGTCCGCACGAGGCGATACACCCCGTGGATTTACTGGCTGACGGTCGTGCTGATCAGCGTGGTCGGCACTCAAATCACAGACTTGCTGACGGACGGTTTGGGCATCAGCCTTTATCTCAGCACGGCTGCATTTTCCGCCCTGTTGGCGGCCCTGTTCTACGTCTGGTATCGAGTGGAACGCACACTGTCCATCCATGACATTGTGACAAGGCGTCGGGAGCTGTTTTACTGGGCCACGATCTTGTGCACCTTTGCATTGGGTACCGCTGCAGGTGACTTGGCCACGGAAGCCCTTGGACTTGGGTTCACGCTTGGCGTGATGGCCTTCGGCTCGTTAATCGGACTCACGTTTGCTATTTGGCGGATGGGTGGCCATGCTGTCTTGACATTCTGGATCGCCTACATCCTGACGCGTCCATTTGGTGCCGCCTTGGGTGACCTGCTGACCCAGGCCAAGGCATACGGTGGGCTCGGCCTGGGTGCGATGTGGACCAGCGCCTTGTTCCTATCGGTCATTGTCATTTTGGTTTCCATCGCACAGCGCCACACCAGATCGCCTGAACTTGTACCCACTTCGCGTTAAGCCCCTTCCTTACGCGCCAAACAACGAGAGTCCAACATGCTGATTCCAAAGACATGCTTCCGCCCTGCAGTCGCTGCATCCTTGACCTTGCTCCTGACGTTCGCCTCAGGGTGTACGAAGCACACCGACACGCCCACGGCGACAACGAACGCTCAAGCGCCTCAAAGTGGCGTCGCGTCAAAACTTGGTGACTTGTCCACTTTCCAAAGCATCGCCACCGATGTTTCTTCGTTGGTGGACAAGGGGGATCTATCCCAGGCAAAAGCGCGCATCAAGGACCTGGAAGTCGCGTGGGATGCGGCAGAAGCCGGCTTGAAGCCTCGCGCAGCCGAAGACTGGCACAAGCTCGACAAAGCGATCGATCAAGCCCTTGAGGCACTGCGAGCCGATACGCCCAATCAGACTGCTTGTAAGACCGCCATGACACAGTTGATGCAGACATTTGCCGCGCTGGCAGGCAAGCGCTGAATCGAAAGAACCTCACCATGACGTCCACCACCGAACGAACGCTGGCCAAAGTGCCTGAGGTCACGCTGGGCTTCTGGCTCATCAAGGTTGCCGCTACCACCCTTGGAGAAACCGGTGGCGATGCAGCATCGATGTCCTTGAATCTGGGCTATCTGCTCAGCACGGGCATCTTTGCTGCGGTGTTCCTGGTCGCCGTCATCGCTCAGATCAAGGCCCGAAAATTCCACCCTGGCCTGTACTGGACCACTATCGTTGCGACGACGACCGTTGGCACAACTCTGGCAGATTTCGCCGATCGATCACTCGGGATTGGCTACGCCGGCGGCAGCAGTCTGCTGATGGGCCTGCTGCTCGCCTCGCTGCTCATCTGGTACCGCACGATGGGTTCTGTGTCGATTGATGCGGTGAACTCGCCCAAGGCCGAGGCGTTCTACTGGATCACGATCATGTTTTCCCAGACACTGGGCACTGCCCTCGGAGACTGGACCGCCGATACAGCAGGGATGGGCTACACAGGTGCGGCACTGCTGTTCGGTGGCATGCTGACTCTGATCGCGGCGGCCTATAGTTGGACCAACATCTCCCGAACGACTTTGTTTTGGAGCGCTTTCATCTTGACTCGCCCGCTGGGCGCAGTGGTCGGTGACTTCCTGGACAAACCACTGAGCAGCGGCGGCCTGGCGTTGAGCCGCTATGGCGCGTCCTTGGCTTTGTTGGGCTTCATGGCTGGTTGCATGTTGGTGTTCAGGCAGCGCGCAGCATCGGCAGCGCACTGAGTACACTCTGAATCCAGTCGAATGAATGACAGGAGAGCGCATGCGGGTCCTGCTTGTAGAAGATGATCCCATGATTGGTGATGCCATCCAAGCAGCCTTGAAGGACGCCTCCTATGCTGCGGACTGGGTCCGCAATGGCTTGACCGCCATGGGGGCGCTGAAGAGTCAGCATTACGACCTTGTGTTGCTCGACTTGGGTTTGCCGGGCAAGGATGGTTTGGAGGTGTTGCGCAGCGTACGTGCGGCCAACAACCCCGTACCTGTGCTCGTCATCACGGCCCGAGACGGCCTGGATGACCGCCTGCAAGGCTTGGATGGGGGCGCCGATGACTATGTGCTCAAGCCTTTTCAGATGGCCGAGTTGCTGGCCCGCATGCGCGCTGTCCTGCGGCGCAAAAGTGGTCAGGCGACGCCAGTATTAGGCAACGGGATCGTTTCGCTCGATCCTGCCACCAGGCAAGCTCAGGTGCGCGATGCCAAAGCCATTCAATTGTCCGGTCGGGAGTTCGCCTTGTTGCAGGCGCTTCTGATTCGTCCTGGAGCCATCTTGTCGCGCGGTGAATTGGAAGACCGCATCTACGGCTGGGGCGAAGAGGTCGAGAGCAATGCTGTGGAATACCTGATTCACGCCATCCGGCGCAAGTTGGGTGCTGACGTCATCAAGAATGTGAGGGGGGTGGGATGGATGGTTTCCAAACCCGCTTGAGGGCACATCTGACGCACTCCCTGCAATTCAGGCTGTCTTTCTACCTGGCCGTCACCAGCCTCATTGCCGCATTGGCTGCCGGCGTGGTGTCATTCAGTGCGGCTTTGGCAGAGGCGCATGAGTTGCAAGACAGCATGCTCAAACAAATCGCCGTTTTGGCAGCCATGACCCCGGACCAGCACAAGGGTCGCGTGAGTGCAGATTTGGCGACGCCCGATGCGGATGAGGAGACGCTCGTTTCAGTGCAATGGTTGCCCCGCAGAGGCCAGCCCACGACGAGTCCAGCTTCAGCATCCAACTTGCCTATCCCCGCGGACATGCGCGATGGTCTTCACACCTTGACCGTGGATGGAGAGGACTATCGCATCGTGATTCGGTCCACAACAGACGGCTCTCGCGTGGTCGTTGCTCAGGAAGCCGGCATGCGCGATGAAATCGCCAGAGGCAGTGCCTTGCGGACGATTGCGCCCATGCTGCTGCTTGCGCCCCTGTTGGTCCTGGTGGTCACCTTCATGGTGAGACGATTGTTGACCCCGGTCACACTGCTTTCGCAGGAGGTCAACGCGCGCTCCGAACAAGCTTTGCATCCAGTTCAAGCTGAGAACGTGCCTATCGAATTGCGTCCATTCATGGCCGCCGTCAACGGGCTGCTTGCCAGAGTGAAGCAATCCATGGACATGCAACGGCGCTTCCTGGCTGATGCAGCGCATGAGCTGCGATCGCCGCTGGCAGCCCTGTCTTTGCAGACAGAGCGTCTGGCACAAGCCGAGATGTCAATCACAGCCCGAGACCGGTTGATCACCGTACGGGAGGGAATTGAGCGAGGGCGTCACCTGTTAGAACAGCTTCTGTCGCTCGCTCGAGCTCAGGCGGACGCGCCGAGACGGGCGACAACATCGGTGTCTGTGGGTGGCTTGGTACGCAAAGTGATTGAAGACTTCATCTGTCAGGCGGAGGCCAAAGGCATCGATCTGGGGATGACCAACAGCGATGACGCGGAGGTCGATGCCGATGAAATGGCGCTCATGACTGCTGTGAAGAACTTGGTGGACAACGCCATCCGCTACAGCCCGCAGGGAAGCCAGGTCGACGTTGGCGTACACCTGATCGACGAGCATGTCAGCATCACTGTCAGCGACCATGGCTCCGGCATTCCTGCGCCAGAGCGGGAGCGCGTTTTCGAGCCCTTTTATCGGATCTTGGGCACTGAGGAAAGCGGCTCTGGCTTGGGGCTGTCCATCGTCAAGGAAATCACTACTCGCCTCGGAGCCGAAGTCATCCTGACTTGCACAGAGCCAGAGCATGATCGTGGCTTGACGGTGGCGTTGCGTCTCCCTTGTCGCCCCCCATCGACCTAGGCCCATGTCTTCTTCGATTGATCGGTTCTTCGAGCGGAAGGTCGTTCTGGCTTTCAGCCTCTTGTGCGCGCTGACATGGTTGCTGGTCAAGGTCACCAGTGAAGTCGTTGAAGGAGATGCCCTGCGCGTAGATCAAGTGATTGTGCAAGCGCTGAGGCACGAGGACAACACACCCATTGGTACAGCGGCTCTCGTCGATGTCGCGCGAGACATCACAGCCTTAGGCAGCCCGATCGTCTTGTCATTACTGGTGATCGTGACGACAGTGGGGCTGCGATTGGCGCGACAGCGCCTCATGGCTGGCGCAGTGCTGGTATCAAGCGTTTCGGGCTTCGGTGCCACCTTGCTGATGAAGACGGCGATCGCCAGAGGGCGGCCTGATGCCGCATACAGACTCATCGAGGTCAGTGGCATGAGTTTCCCAAGCGGACACGCCATGATGTCCTCTGTCATCTATCTCACGCTGGCCATTTTGATAGCCAAGGCCAGCCGGGATATCCGCATGAAGTTGTTTGTTTTGGTTGTAGCCTTGACGCTGGCGGGGCTGGTTGGGCTGAGCCGCGTTTACCTTGGCGTGCATTGGTTTTCCGACGTGGTCGGTGGCTGGGTCGCAGGAGGTGTATGGGCTATGGCTTGCTGGATCACGGTGGACAGACTTAGCCAGAGCGAGCAATCCTGACGCCCCGCCTGTGTATTCAGATCCTATGGATGGCCTGGATGAGGTACACAGCGAGCTCAGTGTCGCTATCGTCATTGTCAGTTGGCTCTGAAAGCCATCCCTGCACGGCATGGAGGATAGCCAAACCTGAGAGGGCCAGCATCATCAGCGTCATCAGTCTGCTTGACATGTCGGAGCGATGTTCGAAAGACATGCCACAGGCTATCCGGGAATACTTAGCGGTGAGTTAGGGCGTACCACGCCAAACGAACGAAGTAGCGACAAAATGACTCATGTGCGCAGGGCGCCTGCACGAGCCGCGCATCGCCCCTGAACTTTGATTCAAACGGCTTGGCAAGAGCTAAGCAGGCAACAGCCTGGCATTGGCGCCTGCAGGCCATTCACAGGTGCCCGTCCCTGGTCAGATGCCTGCGCCACGTTTCTTTACATGCCGTGAAATCTGGCTGTCATCTGCCTTATCGAGCATGCTGACTTCACTTTGCATGAGGTAGGCATGAAGAAATCCGCTCTCTCCCTGGCCGTGATGGCCACTGTGGCCTTGTCCGGCGTGGCGCACAGTGCAGACACCCTTAAGCCGGTCGCCAGCAGCGTACTGCTGATCTCGGTTGACGGCTTGCACCAGAATGATCTGGACTGGTTCGTCAAAAACCATCCGAACTCAGCCTTGGCACGCATGGTCCATGACGGAGTGAACTTCAAGAGTGCGCGCACGCCATTCCCATCTGACTCCTTTCCGGGCATGGTGGGTTTGGTCACCGGCGGCAACCCACGTACCACGGGTGTCTACTACGATGATGCCTACAGTCGCAAGCTCCTACCTGCCGGCACCACAGATTGTGCTCATGCGGCGCTTGGCGCTGAGGTCCAGTATGCGGAGAACGTAGACAAGAACCCAGACCGCTTGGATGCTGGACAGAACATCCCAGGCCTGTACAACAACTTCGATTTGATCTCGCGGTTGAGCGCGCATCCAGCCAAGGACCTGATCGACCTGGCTCAACTGCCTGTTGATCCCAAGACCTGCTCGCCTGTCTTCCCGCACCAGTACATCAAGGTCAATACGGTGTTTGAAGTGCTGCATGCCAACGGTTTGCACACCGCCTGGTCTGACAAACACGCTGCTTATGACATCCTCAACGGTCCATCGGGGGTTGGCATTGACGACCTCTTCACTCCCGAGATCAACGGCTCGGTCACCGACCCCAGCTTGCCTGGCGGCGCAGGCGCCGACTTCACCAAGGACAACCTCAATACTCAGCGCTACGATAGCCTCAAGGTCAAAGCTGTTCTGAACTGGATCCAAGGGCATGACCATGCCGGTAATGGCAAACCAGGCACGCCTGCTTTGTTCGGCTTGAACTTCCAGTCGGTATCAACTGCACAAAAACTCAATGTGTCGAGCTATCTGGACAACAAAACGTCCACTGTGATTGCCGGTGGTTTGGCAGGGTATGTGATCGACGCCAACGGCAAGACGGTACCTGGCCCTGTTCTGGAAGGCGCCCTCACGTTTGTTGACCAGCAAATCGGCCAGTTGCTCAATGCTGCGGACTTGAACAAGACCGTATTTATCGTCACAGCCAAGCACGGCCAATCACCTCAGGCCCGCGAAGAGCTGACCATCATCAACGATGGCGCGATGATTGATGCTCTCAACGCGGCATGGGCCAGCAAGTCAGGCGCCGCTGCGACCCCGCTGGTCGCTCACGCGATGGACGATGACGGTGTGCTGTTGTGGCTCAATGATCGATCGGAAGCGGCGGCTCAATTCGCGGGAGACTTCCTGGCCCGTTACGCCGGCACCGGCATCGGCTCGGATGCCCAGGGTAATAAGCTCGCCAAGAGCTTCACCAACGCAGGCTTGAAGAAGATTTTGATCGGCCATGAAGCTGCGGAGTTCATTGGCGTGAATACTCATGACGACCGCGTGCCAGATCTCATTGGCATTGCCAAACAAGGCAGTGTCTACGGTGGGGCCAAGTTGTCCAAGATTGCCGAGCATGGTGGCGACGCCGCTGAAGACCGCCATGTGGGGCTGGTCGTATATGGCAAGGGTATCCATGCCGCAGAAGTCAATGCACCGGTGGAAACCACACGCGTCGCGCCAACCATCCTCAAGCTCCTTGGATTGCCTGTTGACAAACTTCAGGCCGTGCGAATTGAAGGCACTCGGGCTCTGCCAGGCGTTGCCGACTAAGGAAGACGAAGGTCAGCACAGCGCAAGTTCGTGCTGACCGCTCATCGGCAGAGCCAGGTACTCACGTTGAAGTGCCGGATGGCGTCTGTTTGCTTCAACGTAGTCCCTGCGCTTGGGAACGATCTGCCTCCGACCGGTTACAGCGCGGACCTGACTTACGCCAGTGGAAACCATCAACGTCAGCTTTAAGTTGGCGCCGACGTTCAGTGTCGAAACTCATGCGACTGCAAGCAGCCTTGGCCTGCCGCTCAGGTGCGTGGGCACAACGACTGCTCATGGCAGATCCGCGTTGGTCGATGGCACCCCTCATCCACCCTGCACGTGTATGACTGCGGAACGGTAGATCGACACAGCAGAACGTCATCGCTAGACACCATTCGCGGCTCATACGCCCTTGATGCCACCATCACCGCAACTTAGGCATTTCGCTTCCAAAATTCTGCCAGCGATTTCATCGGGCTGTGAACACACCAATTCACCAAGGCATCTCAGCAGCCCCGCATGCTGAACACCCGTTGCCTGCGCCCAAGCCGTGACTTTCTGTTCCAAACTGTCCAACTGCGAAATGCCCGCCGCTCTGGTCCGCACAACCGGCACGATGCGCCCTTCTAACTTGACTTCAGCTGCCGCACCCAACGCCTCCTGAATGGCCTGGCGATTGACCTCATGGCGATCTTCGTCCGCCACCGTCCACCGGACACGCACGAACGCCCCGGCAACGTCCTGTTGCGCCACCGCATCCCGCAAGGTGTCGAGGTCTGGCTTGCCGTCAAACACAATGTCAACCGTTCGCCGAGCAGGTGTCGGCTGCAGCGTGCAGACCGCTGACGAGGTATCCACCTCCCACAGCAGCCAGCCCTTGTCGCCATCCTCCCCATAGTGGAAGCGCCCGATGGAGCCCGCATAGGCGATGCGCTGCTGCCCATGCCGCGCCTCACAGTCCCATGCCTGATGTCGGTGGATGTGCCCCAGCATGAAAGCCTGGGCCTCGGCAGCAAACAATGCGCCCGTGGTGAACTCGTGGTCGAATCCGGCCATGGGAACGCCGTGCTCGCTCATGCAGCCAAAGACGGTGCCATGCGATACGCCGATGGACGGCACCGCCAAGGTCTGTGCGCGTCGGTGGCTCTCGGCAAACCCGGCCAGCAAGACGGCCAGGTGCTCGCCCACTGCCTCGGCAGCAGCCCCCGCCCCCACCGTCGCCGCCACAGCAGCCTTGTTGACCGTGGGCACGCAACTGAACAGGGCCATGAGCCCATCTGGCAGCACATCGAAACGCCAGCTTGAAGAAACCTGCCAGCAGCCGTTCGGCATGAGCGCCACTTGTCCAATCTGGTCGACCACATGGACAGGGTAACGCCCGCCCAAGGATTTGAAGATGGACAGGGTGCCCGGTGGCTCATGAGAGAACGTGCCTTGCAGCATCAGCACCGGACAATGGTCAGCCAGGCGACGCACCTGCGCCACCAGGCGTTCGGCAGCGGGCGAATGCAGGTCCAGGGCGTGATCGGTTGAATCCCCAGACAGCACTGCAGCCTGCACACCTGAGGCCATGGCCATGTCGATGGCTGCCCCGAAACAGCGGTCGGCCTCGATCAGGTTCTTGGGGCCGTAGTGAAGGTCAGAAAAATGAGCAATGCGAACCATGCCGTATCTCCTTCATGTCACCCGGTGCAGTTCGCTCTCGATCTTGTCGAGGTAGCCCTGCGGGTCGTTGCGATAGCGATCCAGTTCATCCCAAGCACGGCGACGACCATGCGGGTTAAGCCGCCACCCTCGGCCCCACCGTCGGTCGGCGTAGGCCTGGTATTGGTCCGCAGCAATGCCATAGGCTTGGGCACGCGCCAGGAGGTGTTCCAAGGTGAGATCCCCGTCGTGCACCGGGGCGTCCTTGGGTGCCTCAGCGATCACCGACGCCACAACGGCATCCACATCGGCATCCACATCGGCACCAGCACCCTCCCACGTTGGGGCCCCATCCAGGACCTGAGTGGCCAGTTGCGCTTGAACAATGGCCGTGTCTTCGTCCTCCCTGTCACGCAACAAGGCGGTCACATCCACAGGCGCTTCCAATTCGATGATCCATTGCGGCACACGGGTGGGCAGGCCCGTCTCGTCGATGTGGGCAACCTCCATCAAGCGCTTGGTCAGGTAAAACGGGGTGCGTTGCCGATCCAGAAAGCCAGAGATACGACCGCCACGCAGAAAGCCGATGGTTTCGAACTTCTGGATGGCCGCGTTCATCGCGTAGAAGCTGTTTGTAGGCAACTCGAACGCACTGATGGAGCGGATACCCGGGATGAAGAACAGGAACCGCCCGGTCAGGTTGCAGCGCCGCTGCTGGTAGTCAGCGCAGGACTCGGGCTCGCAAATGCCGCCGTTGTCTTCGCGCAGAACCGTCTTGCGCCCACCGAAGATGCGGATAGAGCGCCGGCCCGTGTTGTCCATGGGCACAGGTGCATGGCACATGCAGTGGCGCACACGGCCATCAGCCGAATACTGCGACCAGTAGCGCTTGTCCTGCGCCCCCCAGGCCGCGAGTTCATGCGGCATCACGGTCTGCCACTGGTCAGCCGGAAAGACGATGGGGAAGCGATAGAGGTGAAGGCCTTCACCACGGTCCTCGCCATAGGCTTGCAGGATCTGCTTCGGTGTCTCGGGATTGGGGAAGTCTTGTGCCCGCACGGTAAACCAGGGCACGTTGCGCGGGATCAGCGGTGACTTGAGATGCGGGAGCGCACCCACGATGGCGCGCTCGATCTGGTCGAAGGACTGGCCGGCTTCAACGCCCTCGTCGTAGAGGCTTTGAGCCTGGGGCTGCTCCGCCGCCTTGCGGGTGAGCACCTTGATGCCTGCGCGGATCTTTCCGCCTGTGGGGATGCGGGCGGGGCCTTGCCCGAGCAGGGTCGGCAGGGCCGCCGAACCGCCCTGGACGGTGACAGTGGTTTTGACCATGGTGGCGCTCCTTCATGAACATGCGATGGTTCATGCTCTCGCGACTTCATGCTGCGTCAACCCATTGAAAATGCCCGGCAAAGCAAAGCGCGATTAAGCGAAGAAGTCTCGGCAGTACAGATTCACGCCTCAGCCCTCACAGATCAGATCCGTGCGTTAACGCAACGGCTGACACATGGGCAATCCCCGAAGTACTTCCCGGATCTCACGCCTTCAAGGACCTGAGCAACCGATGGACATGCAATGCCTTAGGCTCTAAGGCAGCTTTGGTCAGAGCCACCGAAGCTTGGCAGCCAAGTTCAGGCACGCCCGCAACACCCGCGCTCCTGCTGAATGGGCGGGCATGGCACCGATCCGAACGAACAGAACACGCAGCAATCGCCCGGCTTGGGACGCAGAAGCGTATGGCAGGCCAAGCACTCGTAGTAGAACTGGCAGGCGTCCGTGGGCATGGCTTCCTTCTGAGTGTGGCCGCAGTGCGGGCAGGTCAGCACGGATTCGAGGATGACGGCGCTCATCTTGGCATCACTTCTGTACGGTGGACGGATAGCCTGCATCCGTTGTGGCCGCTGTCAGCGCCCCCAGCTGAGCTTTATCGGCGTCATAGGTAACAGTCGCCGTCTTCTTGCCGAAATCGACTTTGACCTCACTCACGCCAGGCACCTTTTCCAGCGACTTCTTGATCGTGATCGGACACATCTCGCAGGTCATGTTCTGCACGGCCAGCGTGACGGCTTTTGGGGCGGCAGCCAGCACCACGAGGGGCGCGGCGACTAGCAGGACAATCAGCAGCTTACGCATGGAAATCTCCTTTCAGTAGAACAACAGGACAAGCCACGGCGTGGCCAACAGACCAAGAAGCAGCATGGTGATGATCCAGAACGTCAGGCGCTGCCTTTGGCGTGCACGCGGATCAGCGCATAGCGCGCCGTGCGTGCAGACCTGTGGCACCAGATAGAGTTTTCGGAAAGACAGCCCAAGAAACAACAGTGTCAGGCCGATGAAAACGGGTCGGTACGGCTCCAACAAGGTCAGGCTGCCAACCCATGAACCACCGATGCCAAGTGCCAGCAGAACAAGCGGCCCGACACAGCACGCCGACGCACCAATGGCGGCCAGTACACCCGCGATCAACGAGCCTTTTTCAGTGAGTTGTGTCATGTCTCTGTCCATGAACTTGTTTGCCCAAGTGTTACTCTAAATGCCGTACCTAAGTACGGAGTCAAGGGGCTGATGTGGCAACAGAACTGACCATTGGCAAGCTTGCTGATGCTGCCGGGGTGAACATCGAGACGATTCGCTACTATCAGCGGCGTGGCCTGCTGGACGAGCCACCCAAGCCGGCAGGTGGGCATAGGCGCTATGCGCCCGAGCAGGCCAAGCGCCTGCGCTTCATCAAGCGGGCACAGGCGCTTGGTTTCACGCTGGACGAGGTAGGCGCACTGCTGACCCTGGATGCCGCGTGCGCCTGCGGTGAGACCCGGGCGCTGGCCGTTCGCAAACTGGGTCTGATCGATCAGAAGATGGCTGACTTGGCGGCCATGCGGCAGGCACTAGGGGGATTGGTACAGCAGTGTGATGAAGGCAAGAATGGGACCAACTGCCCCATCATCGATGTGCTGGCGTGTGACTGATGCCATCACCTCTCTGCCAAGGCAGCGCCGAAAGTTGACTTGACGAACGGAGACTGACTCACCTAAACTACGTTTAATAGTACAGACTTTAGGCAAATCCGCTTCACATGCCCACCCACGCCTTCACCGTTCGCAAGCTCGCCGACACAGCAGGTGTCGGCGTAGAAGCGGTGCGCTTTTACCAGCGGCGTGGGTTGTTGCGTGAGCCTGCCCGTGAAGGCAATGGCTTTCGGCAGTATGACGAGGGCGACGTGCGGCGCCTGCGCTTCATCAAGCGTGCGCAAGAGTTGGGCTTCTCCCTCGACGATGTGGCCTCGTTGGTGTCCTTGAGCGCCGAGACCGATCAGGTGCGCGTGCGCGAGATCACCCAGCAACGTGTGCTGGACATCCGCCAGCGAGCCACTCAACTGGAGGCCATGGCCGTTGCCCTTGAAGGCTTGGTCACTTGTTGCCAGAAGTCGGCCAAAGGCGATCACTGCCCCATCATCGCGGCCCTGGTCGATCACGGCACCCGACCTGCAGAGCAGGTGGCCGCATGACCATGCCCCGCGCGTTCAAGCATTGGATTTGTCGACTGATGGTCGGCGTGATCCTGCTCGCGCAGATGAGCGTGGCGGCCTATGCCTGCCCCGGCAACATGGCCTTCGGCAATGCTCCCGTCGAAGCCATGACCACGATGGACGCCATGGTCGATTGCGATCAGATGGGCGGGCAAATTGGCGAAGAAATGGGCGAGGGAATGGGTAGGTACCTGGACCAAGCCAACCCCAGCTTGTGCGCAGAGCATTGCCACCCCACCCAGCAAAGCGATCACACCCAGGTGCCCACGGTGCCTGCGGCGCTGTTGATCGCGCTGTACACCGTCGCCCTGACGGTGGATGCGTCCGGGCCTGATGGTCTGGCGCCGACTGCGGACAGCCGCCTTCATGCGGTGCCACCGCCGCTGTCCATATTGCACTGCTGCTTCCGAATTTGACACGCTGAGCGACGCGGTGCTGAAGGCCTGATGGCCGCTTCAGCGCCTGGTCGTGGAGGTTGCTGGCCAATGCAGACGCCTGGCGTTCTGCCGCGCTCGCCCTGCACGCGCCAACGCCATTGGCTTCATTCGGAGGTGTCATGTTTCCCCATTTTTCGCTGCTGCCCCGCAGGGGCATGCAATGGGTCGTCCTCGACCTGCCCACTCGCATGCGCTTGCAGCGTGTCGCCATTGTGGTGGCCCTCAGCCTTGCTACCTTCCAGGCCCATGCCCAGGGTGTCCTGGCGTTTGAACAGGCACTCAGCCTGTCTCAAGCACGCTCGCAGCAACTGGTGGCCCAAGATCACGCCACATCGGCTGCGCGCGACATGGCCGTCTCAGCCACTCAGCAGCCCGACCCCATCCTCAAACTGGGCATCAACAACCTGCCCATCAATGGGTCTGATCGCTTCAGTGTCACCCGCGATTTCATGACCATGCGCTCGGTGGGCCTCATGCAGGAGTTCACCCGGGAAGACAAACGCCTGGCACGGTCCAGGCGATTCGAGCGGGAGGCCCAGGCCAGCGAAGCCAGCCGCGCCTTGGCCCTGTCGCAACTGCAACGCGACACGGCCATCGCTTGGTTGGATCTCTACTACCAAGGGCGCATGCTGGCTTTGGTCAAGGCCCAGCGCGATGACATCCGCCTGCAAGTCGATGCAGCAGAGGCCGCCTATCGGGGTGGACGGGGATCGCGAACCGATGTGGTCTCCGCACGCGCGGCACTCGCCCAGATGGATGACCGCATCGACCTGGCTGCGCGTGAAGTCAACACAGCCCAAACCGCACTGAGTCGCTGGACAGGCCGTGCAGCCGACACGCCCCTGGGTGAAGCACCCGACACCAGCCATGTTCACCTGCATCAGGCCGATCTGGAAAGCGTTCTGGCCACACATCCCGACATCACCGTCATGGTCAGGCAGGAAGAGATGGCCCAGGCCGATGCAGACCTGGCCCGAGCCAACAAGCAATCCGACTGGGGTGTCGAGTTGATGCTCAGCCAACGTGGACCTGGGTATTCGAAGATGGCCTCAGTCAATGTCTCGGTCCCCTTGCAATGGGATCAGAAAAACCGCCAGGACCGGGATCTGGCTGCCAAGCTGGCCACCGTGGAACAGATGCGTGCCCAGCGAGAAGAGGCAACGCGGGAGCACCTCGCCGAAGTCACGACGATGCTGCAAACCTGGCAAAGCGGCCGTGATCGCATGCGCCGCTACGACAGCGCCTTGATTCCGCTGGCAGCCGATCGAACACATGCTGCCTTGACAGCCTACCGAGGCGGCAGCGGCACGCTGTCCTCCGTGCTGGACGCGCGGCGCATGGAACTGGACACCCAAATGGACCGGCTGCGGCTCGACATGGACACCGCCCGCATCTGGGCCCAACTCAATTACCTGATCCCGGTGGAGCACGACGTGGCCATGCCCCGTCCTTGACCACTGCAATGGAGACGCACATGAAACTCAAAAACCTGGTGATCGCACTGATCGCCGCCACCGCCCTGAGCGCCGCTGCGTATGGCTTGTACGCACTGGGCATGCAAAAAGGCATGGACATGAATGCAGCTTCTGAGCAGCACCCCGCCCAGCCAAGCACCGAAGCCAGCACCACTCAAGCCCTGCCGCAAAGCGTGGCCGAAGGCGAAGACGCAACCAGGCGCCACATCGCCAACGGCCTCAAGGCGGGCGACATGGACCCGGTCACCGGCAAGAAGGTCTTGTACTACCACGACCCCATGGTGCCGGGCAACAAGTTCGACAAGCCTGCCAAGTCACCCTTCATGGACATGATGCTGGTGCCCGTTTATGCCGACAGCGATGGCGATCAGGGCAAGGTCACCGTCAGCCCACGCATCCAGCAGAACCTGGGCGTGCGCACCGCAGAGGTCACCGAGGGGGTGCTCTCGCCCCAGGTCTCTGCCGTGGGCAGCATCGCCTACAACGAGCGCGACCAGGTTGTCATGCAAGCGCGGGCAACCGGGTTTGTGGAACGGCTGCATGTGCGCGCCACGCTGGATGCGGTCAAACAAGGTCAGCCCCTGGCCGATCTCTATGTGCCCGACTGGGTGGCCGCGCAAGAAGAGTTCTTGTCTGTTCGCCGTATGCAGGGTGCAGACATGGGCAGCCTGGTCGATGGTGCCCGCCAGCGCATGCGTTTGGCAGGCATGAGCGATGCACAGATCAAAAACGTGGAGCGAACCGGGCAGACCCAGGCACGCATCACCTTGGCGGCGCCCATCAGCGGCGTGCTCAGCGAGTTGATGGTGCGTGAAGGCATGTCCGTGATGCCCGGGGCCACCTTGTTGCGCATCAACGGCATGTCCACGGTCTGGGCCAACGCCGAAGTGCCAGAGAGCCAGGTTGCGCAACTCCGCCCAGGCACCAAGGTGCAGGCCCGCAGCCCGGCAGTGCCCGGCACCACCTTCGAGGGCACGGTGCAGGCCCTGGTGCCCGAGGTCAACCCCGGCACGCGCACCCTCAAGGCACGGGTGCAGTTGAACAACCCCGGCGCCCGCCTGGTGCCGGGCATGAGCGTGAGCATGCAGTTCATGGACATGCGTGCCGAGAAGGCCTTGTTGATCCCCACCGAGGCCGTCATCCAGACGGGCAAACGCACCGTGGTGATGCTGGCCGAAGACAAAGGGCGATTCCGTCCGGTCGAAATCGAGGCAGGCATCGAGAGCAATGGGCAAACCGAGGTCAAGCGCGGCCTGGATCTGGGGCAGCGCGTGGTGGTGTCCTCGCAGTTCCTGATTGACTCGGAAGCCAGCCTCAAGGGCGTAGAGGTACGCCTGAACAGCGCCTCGCCACCTGCCACAGCCAACACAGGGCCAAGGCATGAAGGACAAGGCAAGGTCGAAGCCATCGGCAGCGATGCCATCACGCTGTCGCATGGCCCCATTGCCTCGCTCAAGTGGGGTGCCATGACGATGGATTTCAAGGTGCCGCTCAAGGGCGGGTTGCCTCGCAACCTGAAGGCAGGCGACCCAGTGAGCTTTGAGTTCTACATGGATACCGATGGCATGCCGCAACTGACGGGTCTGTCACCCATGGCACCAGCCAGAGGCATGGAGATGGACATGAGCAAAACAGGGAGCAAGCCATGATCGCCCGCCTGATCCGTTGGTCCATCACCAACCGCTTTCTGGTGCTGCTGGCCACGTTGATGCTCAGTGCATGGGGGGTGTATTCGGTCGCGAGGACGCCGCTGGACGCCTTGCCCGACCTGTCTGATGTGCAAGTCATCATCCGCACGACCTACCCGGGCCAGGCACCGCGCATCGTCGAGAACCAGATCACCTACCCGCTGACCACGACGATGCTGTCCGTGCCGGGGGCAAAGACGGTGCGCGGCTATTCCTTCTTCGGCGACTCGTATGTCTACGTGCTGTTCGAGGACGGCACCGACCTGTACTGGGCCCGCTCGCGCGTGCTGGAATACCTGAACCAGGTGCAGTCCCGCTTGCCCGCCAGCGCCAAAGCCTCGCTGGGGCCCGATGCCACGGGCGTGGGTTGGATCTACCAGTACGCATTGGTGGACCATGGCGGCACGCAGGATGCAGGCCAGTTGCGTGCCTTGCAGGACTGGTTTCTTAAATACGAACTCAAGACCGTGCCCAATGTGGCGGAAGTGGCTTCGGTGGGCGGCATGGTGCGCCAATACCAGGTCGTGCTCGATCCGGACAAGCTCGCGACCTACAACATCCCGCACACCAAAGTGGTCGAGGCCATCCAGAAGGCCAATCAGGAAGCAGGCGGTTCGGTGCTGGAGTTGGGCGAGGCCGAGTACATGGTGCGCGCCTCGGGCTACCTCCAATCGCTGGAGGATTTCCGGCAAGTGCCCTTGATGACCACGGATGCGGGTGTGTCGGTGCGCCTGGGCGATGTGGCCCGCATCCAGATCGGGCCGGAGATGCGCCGGGGCATTGGCGAGTTGGATGGCGAAGGCGAGGCCACAGGCGGTGTGATCGTGATGCGCTCGGGCAAGAACGCGCTGGAGACCATCGCCGCCGTCAAGGCCAAGCTCAAGACGCTGCAAGCCAGCCTGCCCAAAGGCGTGGAAATCGTGCCGGTGTACGACCGCTCCAGCCTGATCGAACGCGCGGTGGACAACCTCTCGCACAAGCTGCTCGAAGAGTTCGCTGTCGTGGCCGTGGTGTGCTTTGTCTTCTTGTTCCACCTTCGCTCGGCTTTGGTGGCCATCATCTCGCTGCCTCTGGGCATTTTGGCCGCCTTCATCGTCATGCACTACCAGGGGGTGAACGCCAACATCATGTCCCTGGGCGGCATTGCCATTGCCATCGGCGCCATGGTGGACGCGGCCGTGGTGATGATCGAGAACGCGCACAAGCACCTGGAGCATTGGGCACATGCGCATCCTGATCAGACTTTGGAAGGACCAGAGCGCTGGAAGGTCATTGGTGACTCGGCTGCCGAGGTCGGACCGGCTTTGTTCTTCTCGCTGTTGATCATCACCTTGTCCTTTGTGCCAGTGTTCACGCTGGAGGCCCAAGAGGGGCGGCTGTTCTCGCCACTGGCTTTTACCAAGACCTACGCCATGGCCGCTGCCGCAGGCCTGTCGGTCACGCTGATCCCTGTGCTGATGGGGTATCTGATCCGTGGCCGGATTCCAGATGAGAAAAGCAACCCGCTCAACCGCTTTCTGATTGCCATCTACAGGCCATTGCTCAACGCCGTCTTGCGCAGCCCCAAGCTCACGCTGATCGTGGCCACCGTGCTGCTCGTGCTCAGCCTGTGGCCCTTGCAGCACATCGGCGGCGAGTTCATGCCTCGGTTGGATGAAGGCGATCTGCTCTACATGCCATCGGCCTTGCCCGGCTTGTCCGCTGGCAAGGCGGGCGAGTTGCTCCAGCAGACCGACCGCCTGATCAAGACGGTGCCCGAGGTGGCCAGCGTGTATGGCAAGGCGGGGCGCGCCGAAACCGCCACCGACCCGGCGCCCATGGAGATGTTCGAGACCACCATCCAGTTCAAGCCCAAGGACCAATGGCGGCCCGGCATGACGCAAGACAAGCTGGTCGATGAGCTGGACCGCATCGTCAAGGTGCCCGGCCTGGCCAACATCTGGGTGCCGCCGATCCGCAACCGCATCGACATGCTGGCCACCGGCATCAAGAGCCCCGTGGGCGTCAAGGTGGCAGGCACCGACCTGGCCACCATCGACCGGCTCACAGGCGAGATTGAGCGTGCACTCAAAGATGTGCCTGGCGTCAGCAGCGCCTTGGCCGAGCGCCTGACGGGTGGGCGCTATGTGGATGTCAACATCCGCCGCGATGCCGCCGCACGCTTTGGCATGAACATCGCCGATGTGCAGTCGGTCATCGCGTCGGCGGTGGGTGGCGAGAACATTGGCGAGACGGTGGAAGGCTTGCAGCGCTTCCCGATCAACCTGCGCTACCCACGCGAAACACGTGATTCGCTGGAAAAACTGCGCACCTTGCCCATCGTCAACGAACGTGGCCAGCGCCTGGTCTTGTCCGATGTGGCTGACATCCGCGTGACCGATGGCCCACCCATGCTGCGCAGCGAGAACGCCCGCCTGTCTGGCTGGGTGTATGTGGATATCCGAGGGCGGGATTTGCGCTCGGCGGTGCAGGACATGCAAAAGGCTGTTGCAGCCAAGGTCACCTTGCCGCCGGGCTACTCGGTATCCTGGTCAGGCCAGTTCGAGTTTCTGGAGCGGGCGACAGCCAAGCTCAAGGTCGTGGTGCCCTTCACGCTGCTGATCATCTTCGTGCTGCTGTACTTGACCTTCGGGGCCTTTGACGAGGCCTTGCTGATCATGGCGACCTTACCCTTTGCTTTGGTCGGCGGCATCTGGCTGCTCTACCTGCTGGGCTACAACCTGTCGGTAGCGGGGGCTGTGGGCTTCATCGCGTTGGCGGGGGTATCGGCGGAGTTCGGCGTGATCATGCTGCTGTACCTCAAGCAAGCCTGGGGCGAGCGCATCGACAAGGGCCAGGTCAGTGTCGATGACCTGCTCGATGCCATCCGCGACGGCGCTGTGCTGCGCGTGCGGCCCAAGGCGATGACCGTAGCTGTGATCCTGGCTGGCTTGCTGCCGATCATGTGGGGTGCGGGCACAGGCTCGGAGGTCATGCAGCGCATCGCGGCGCCCATGGTCGGGGGCATGGTCACCGCACCGCTGCTGTCGATGTTTGTGATCCCGGCTGCTTACCTTTTGATTCGCCGACGCAGCAAGCCAAGGCCCATCACGGCAGAGCCCAGAGAGGCGCAATCATGAACATCGCGCATCGCATCACCAAGGTCTTGGGTTCAGCGGCATGCGTCCTGTTCGTCGGCGGCATGTTGTGGTCGGGATTGAATGGCCTTCCCAGCCTGTCGCCATCCCCCAAGGCACAAGACCTGGCCAAAACCCAAGGCCTGTTCTTGTCAGAAGGGATGCGCGAGCCCATGCCCGGCATGGCCGATGGCAATGACTGCGTCATGTGCCGCTCAGCGCCTGGACCAACGACCCTGTCAGCGGCACAGAAAACCAAAGCTGTCTTGCCTTCGTCGGCCTGGTATGCCCATTGGCAGCGGCCCGTTGATGGCTTTGTTCAACCCAGAGTGAACTTTGCGCATGCAATCACGCCCATGCGAATCGCGTTTTGCAGGTGGCTCAATTGAAAGCAGGCTGGCGAGCCTCGCTTTCATCGAAAACACCATCCACATCCTCTGAGGAACACATCATGAAAACCACCCAATACCTGATTGCCGCGACCATCGCGATTGCCACCGTAGCGTTGGCCCCTGCACAAGCCGAAGTGCGTCGCCCGTCCTTCTCTCACGCGATGGACATGACGCACAAACCCACGTCGGCACAGGCGGACCGAACCATTGACATCACCCCGCAAACACAGTGGGTCAACGTCAAGCGATTGGAAGTCGTTCAGTTCGTCAGCCAGGTCAACGGCAATACCAGGACATTCACCTGGCAAGCCCCCGCGCACGCCCTCAAGCCCTTCAGCCTGAGTGACATCGCGCCCTCGGACTTTGCCGCACAACCCATCACGGTGTATGTCGCGCCTAGTCGCCTCTCTCGTTAAGCCACTCCGTCAGCGGCGCCAGCAGATCTCGCCAACCAGATCATGGTGCTGCTGACCAAACTCACCCATCGCATACCAACCATTGAAAGAACCTCATGATCAAGAACACACTGCAATCTCTGGTCGCCATCAGCCTGATTCCCGCCGCCACATTGGCCATGGCACAGGGCGATGACATGAAAGGGATGAAGGGCATGGACATGCCTGCCCAGACGTCCACTGCTCCCAAAGCCACGCACACGGCCCACGGCGTCGTCAAAGCGATCGATCTCAAAGGCGGCAAAGTGACCATCGCGCATGCCCCCGTCAATACGCTGAACTGGCCCGCCATGACCATGGCCTTTCTGGTCCACGACAAGGCTCTCTTCAGCAAGCTGTCTGTTGGCAAAGAGATCCAGTTCGAGATCACGCCCGTGGGGCAAGGCTACATGGTGAGCGCTGTAAAGTGACCTCGTGAGCGTGTGCCTGCCCTGCCGGTCGACTCAAAACCGCCGGGCAGGCAGATCGGCACATGCGGCGCACCTTAGCTGCCGCGGCACGCCACAAATGCCGGGAAACCCAATCACCCAAAACTACTCCGATGCCATGCTGCAAACCATCTTGCTGTTCGTCCTCACGGCTGTGGCTGAGATCCTGGGCTGTTATCTACCTTGGCTGGTCCTGAAGCAGGGCAAGCCCATGTGGTTGCTGGTCCCGGCGACGGCATCTCTGGCCTTGTTCGCGTGGCTGTTGACCCTGCATCCCAGCGCAGCTGGGCGAACCTATGCGGCTTACGGCGGGGTCTACATCGCAGTCGCCTTGGCTTGGCTGTGGCTGGTGGATGGCATCACCCCGTCAAGATGGGACCTCATCGGAGCAGGCGTGGCCCTGCTGGGCATGACCATCATCGCACTTCAGCCACAAAAATGACCTGGATCAGAGCATCCCGGGCGAGTCTTTGTCTGAGCCAGAAAATGCAGTAAGGTGTACGAAGCGTGTTGTTGGTGCAAATAGTTGGTTCCTCGTCCATAGCCCTCTGTCATTGGAGCGACAAATCATGAAACCTTCCATCCCGGCCATTTCGTTGATCTCTCTGGCCGCTTTGACATTGTCTTCACCCATTCTGGCGCAGCCCGCTAAAGCTACCGACAAAAGCGCGGACAAGGCCGCTGTGGCCCCAAAAGTCACACCACCAAACCCCGCTGAGTTTGACAAGCAAATGAGCCAAATCCAGACGCACATGCAGCAGATGCAAGCGCAGATGGACAAAATCCGGCAAACCCAAGATCCTCAAGAGCGCCAACGGCTGCTCCAGGACCACTGGAACTCGATGCAAGCGGCCATGAGCACCATGGATGGCATGTGGGGCCCCAATGGCTGTTTTGGTGGCGCCGGCATGATGGGTGGGGGCATGGGCATGATGGGTGGCGGCCACATGATGATGGGTGGCAACATGATGGGCTGGGACCACATGCGAGGCTATTACTCCGGGCTCACGCCTGAACAGATGAAGCAGCGCCAATACATGATGGACCGATACATGCCCATGCAACAAATGATGATGGATCACATGTTGTGGCATCAACGCTGGCAGAGCACCCCGCCAGCGGCTCCTGAAACCAAATGAAGCCTCAGTTAACAATTCTTGCTCCGGCCCACCTCTGAGCAGAGATCAGGCAGGCACTCAAGGTGCCTGCCCCTAGACCAAAGACGCGTCGGACTGCGCCAAACTGGCGGTTTTCAAGGCGTATTTGCGAGGACTTTGGGGGCAATGCGGCGTGGCGCTGCTGCCGTGAGCGCAGGACCAAAGCATTGAAAGGCAAACTCCTTAGGTAATCAATCGTCGCCGCCCGTCTTTGCCCCCCAACACCGCTTCTTGCGCTCCCCAAATGGTTATGAAAAAGGCCAGGGTCGTTATTGCGAGCCCTTGGGAGCGCCTAGATCAACGGTTCATGCATTCACTGACACGCTGAGAGGCCGAGTTGTTAAGCGTTGTCAGCTTCGATGACGACAAGACCCCACCCATCACCACCGTAGTAGCAAGAATTATTCGACCAAGAGAGCGTCGAGGCAGCCGCTGACATAGACCAAATTGCCGACTTTCAATGTCTGCCCCTGCTTAATGGGCACGATCCACTTGTTTCTTGTCTTTGGCACCCCCGTCAGTTCCTCCACAACAACAAGTGCGAATTGACCAGAATTCCGATCACCGTACTGGCGGCAGTCTTTTGCAACCGGACCTACGAAATCCTTGCTATCCACAATATCCAAGACCTGTGCGCGCAAACGGCCTTCAGCCTCAACAGGAATTGGTTTCCAGCCCGCGCAGCCCCCGAGTGCAAGCGCTGTAGCAATCATGCCAATAAGATATTTCATACCAAGGGTACCTTTCATAGAAAGTCAACGATTAACCACATTTGAGCGAATAGGGGTCGTGAATGTGAGAGCTTGGGAGGCACTTTGAATCAGTTTTGCCGCATGGTCGGCTGCCTTGCCGAACGAAAATTGATAGCGAACGCCACCACGACAACGAGCAAAACAGCAAGCTGGGCCAGCACCGTTTGCCACGATGGATAGATGCCAAGCAAGTCGATCCGAGGAATTGCCATCGAATTGACATGTAC